>Ga0310123_10000220_pt1 | contig 51423 bp, 32 predicted proteins | sample CB6_AW_1057_MG_FD_203505 | JGI IMG/M metagenome (GOLD analysis project Ga0310123, IMG submission 203505) | Marine microbial communities from Western Arctic Ocean, Canada - CB6_AW_1057 | ecosystem: Environmental > Aquatic > Marine > Oceanic | place: Canada: Western Arctic Ocean | collected... | reverse complement strand
ACGATCGAACGTGGAACCGAATACGCTGAACGCACTTCCGTTCCCTGCAATCAGTCCTCCGAAATCAATCCAGGTGCCGGAGGGTAGATCATCGCAGAACTGTGGCTGATAGTCCGCGCCGGCCAGCGTGGAAAAGGGGATCTTCAACGCGGGAATCACCTCCACGCCTGCAACGGGTAGCCCGCCCGTTTCGACGAGGACCTCCTGGGCGATGTTGTCGAGCATGGTGGGCTGGGCATCGTTGGAACCGCCGTTGCCCGACCCCACATCCAGGCGCAACGTATCGACGCTCGCGGCGGGGCTGAGACCGCCGACAAAGTTCAGGATGTTCCCCCGCGCCGGATCACCCGAAGCCGAGGTGGGCGACGTCGGGCCGATATCATCAATGCAGACGTCGAACGTTCCGTCCAGTTGAAGAGTCATGGACACCCGGAACCACCGGTCAAACGGGGCGGAGCCACCGGACGGATTCGAAGAGACGGCCAGTGGCGTGCCGATGCTGTTTCCGAAGACCTCAAAATTGCCGGAGTTGGCCGAGATCTCACGAAACGTCACGATGACCTTATGTGTGCCGGTCACCGAATCGAATAATCCCCCCACGAATGCTTTTCCGCTTGTCCCAATACTGGACGGATTCACTTCAAAGCTGACCGTGCCCGCGGTCATGTCGGTGAGTGAAAAGTCGGTCGTCAATACGGACTCATGATGTGGCGGCGTATTGTTGGCGCGTCGCAAGCGCAGGTGTTTGGACGAACCGTCAAAAGGATCGTCCCTGGGAATGCTTCCGGTCCCGCTGCAGCAGGCGACTTCCCAGTCGGGACCCGACCCCGCGTCGTTGCGGCTCCACCGGCTTTGGGGCACGGTCGTGGGATCGAGATACGAGCCGTCCGATACGGTGTACCCTTCGAAATCTTCAACGACAGTTCCCACCGGCACCGCGCCATCAACCCAGAGGGGAATGGTCCCCAGAACCAGGAGACCCAATATCGATTTCCCGCGCCTACTCATGAAAATACCTCGTCCACACGTTCGCTTGCTTCGGAAACCATAGCACATCGAACCCGGATCCGCCATCACTGGACAATGAAATCAGATCCACCGCGACGTCCTGGATGGTCTGAAAAAAGGGCGTGGAATTCTTGCCTGTACCGGTCTCAAAGCGTGGAATTTTTCTTGCCGCATCAAAGCCATTTGGGCGACCGAAGCGACAATGGATCGGAATTCATAGAAGCAGCACTGCAGGGCTGGCTTGCTGACGCCGAGATCCATACCCTCTACATTGATCCGGGCAGTCCATGGCAGAATGGGTATATCGAGAGTTTCCGTGCCCGTTTCCGGTCTGGACGCGCACGGTGACCTGCGAGGAGGAAGCCGAGTCAATCTCGAGTCCGAGGAAGGAGTTCGGGTCGGTCGGGTCAGTCATCGCGAACACCTCGTCCCCCTCAATCATGCCGTCCCCGCCCAGCGCCCACAGCGCGTTGGCGGAATCGAAGAAGATGACCGCGCTGGCCTTGCCGGCGAATCGCCGGGGCGTTGGTAGGAACCGGTTGTCTGGATAAAGAGGTCGGTCTCCTTTCATCCGCTGTCGATCCGGTACCCCAGCGGCTCGAGGTCGCCGACCGGGGTGTCTCCCCAGTTGACGGCGAAAGCCGTTCCGTTGGCGTAGAAGATGCGGCTGGCTTCGGGGGCGAGTTCTTCGTAGTCCTCCACGAACTCGACGTGCGTGTCCGCCAGTTCCTCGAAGGCGAGTTGGTAGCCTTCCTGGATGTCGCGGATCGAGTCGGTGTACACGTCGCCAAATCCTTCTCCCGTCCATTCGACCTCCATCGACGGCCGGGCGCCGAATGCCAGCGCCCGCAGCACGCCTTTGCGGACCCCACACTTCCTGTAGGCGTGCACCCAGTCTTCCTGGTAGGTGATCAGACCGTGGATCGCCAGTTGGTAGAACGGTACAACGCGGTCGATGATGCGCGTGAGATTCTCGGGAACCGCGTGCTGACAGAAGCCGATGTTGTAGGGTGAGTGCTGCCCGCCCTCATCGAGAAATGGCAGGGCATAGGCCGGGGCGAACTCCTGGGATACGGCGCCATAGAGAACACGGTAGGCCTGGGTGAGCTTGCACTGGGAGATGCCGAACTGTTCTTCGTCCGCCGGGTGGCCCGGGTGGTGGCAGCGGTAGAGGGGATTGGACTGCGCGTCGACATAGTAGTGGCCGTCGAACCCCAGGTCTTTGATGCGGGTCACGTCCGGCCCGTAGCGGTGGAAGTAGGCCACCGGGCATGACCGGGTCGACTGGCCCCCGCCCCAGATGCCGGCCATGACCGGCGTCTGGTCCTCGTTGCGCAAGATCACTTCCGGGTCGTACGTCTGCCCCGCCATGTACATGTCGCTGTGGTTGTCGTGCGGCACGATCTGGTAGCCCATGGACTTGGCCTTGGCGATGAGCTTGCGCAGGCCCTCCTCGCCGCCCAGCGTCGGCTCCACCGGGAACTTCTGTGGGTAGGCGCCGTCGTGGCCGCCCAGGTTCCAGCCGACGAGGGTGACGACTGCCCGGTGGATCCCAGCCTCGTTCATGCGGTCGAGAATCTCTTCGGCCTGCGCGAAGGTGGTGGTGACATTCACGGGCGTGCTGCCGTCCAGCGACCTCGGCTTGACGCCGTGGAAAATCTTGGTGCGCATGGCTCGCACCGAGTAGGCCAGCACCGGGTGGTCGGCGATACGGTCCTTGAGCGGCGACACGCCCCGCTCGCGGACCAGGTAATCGCGATACGCCGTGGCCAGGTCGAAATAGCTGCCGTCGCGGCCTTCCGTGAAACGGACGATCAGTTCATTGTCCTCCTGCTTGATCGGCTCGCCCGGGCTGTGACGCAGTCCAAAACCGGCGTAGATGCGATTCTCCCCGTCCTGGTTCACCTCGGTCACGGCATGGCAGAAGAAGTCGCCGCGGTGGACGATCGCGAGTGTCCCGCGCGTGCCCTGCTTGAGGCCGAAGCAATTGATGACGTTCAGCTTCTCCCACTCGCTCTGGTGCATGTAGATCCGGTCGCGGTTGATGGTGGGCACATGCTCCTTGAACCGCACCAGTGTGCCGCAAAAGTCCGGAAGCAAGTAGAAACCGTCGTCGCCGACGCGGGTGGTCAGCAGGTCGGGCAGCAGGTCGAGGGCCATCAGCCGGCGGTTGATTGACAGCTGCTCGCAAATCCACCCGGCCTTGACGGTCACGCGGAAGCCGTCGGACTCCGCGCGGAACTCGACCGGGATGAAGAGCCCGTGCGTCTCGCTGACGAGTTGCACCCGTAGTCCGTCGGCCAGTGGCTGGACCAGGCGCGGCTTGAACTCGCTCACGACCATGTCGCGCAAGACAGACAGATCGCGGAGCCTGGCGCGGAGCATCGTCGCGAGGTCAAGCACCGTCTCGCGGCCGCCTGTCTGGATGATCAGGTTGCTCTTGTCGAGAAGTAGACTACTCATTTGGTTTGGCCGCTTTAAACGGGACAATCGTCGATGTTAGATTTCCCGCGCAAAAAGACAACCCATCCAGTGCCTTGTTCGCGTCCGTCGCATTCGCGCGCTTTGTTGCCTCGGGTTCTCGTTTAAGTCGATCGGTTAAGTGTATCCGAGTAAGGATGGCGTTGAAGTGTGGCGAGTAAGTGTCCGATCTGAACGAAATTCACACTTCGTCTCTACACTTGACCGATTCACTTCGTCCAGTCCGATCTTCCTCTGCGAACAACTCAAACAACTGGCAAGGCCCGCAGCGCGGCGGGCTTGCGGGCTGACGGGATGCCCGAAGGGCAGTTCTTTCTACGAGAGGAAAGGCAGGGGAAACCAGGGGTTGCGGGATGCGTTGAAGGAAAAGGCGCTTGATGAGCCGTTGGGGCTATCGGATCTTGGGGCACATTCTGCGCAACCCGGGAGGGCTGGAAGGACATCGACAAGCGAGTGTACCACGTCTACGCGGAGGAAGGATTGCAGGTCGGAAAACAAATACTTGGAACTTCGACGGGCGTGGGCGAAACGCCCGCCGAAGATCATCCGCAAATTGTCGAGACCAAAAGCTACTTAGTGGTTGCGGCGAATGCGGCGAATGAGCGCAACACCACCGAAGGCCAACAGAGCAACCGTGGACGGTTCGGGGACAAAAAACTGGATTTCTCCGATCCCGACGTAATCATCTCCATGACCATGATTCGTTAAGAACTCCAGCGCGACCATGCGGGCAGAGACGCCGCCGAAGGTAATCACATCGGGAGTGGCCTGGTTCACATCTGTAGCGGGTGCAATTGTGAAATTGTGCACGCCTCCCAACTGTGTCCAGCCCGTGGAGTCAAATGCGCCGTCTCCCGGATCATTGCTGCTGGGATCAGTGGCAGAATCCAGGTACCAGATGTTGGCCGTAGCCAGGCCGCGAGATTCGTTGCCTGATAGACTAGCCGGATTGAAGTTAAAGAAGAACGCGTCTTTAAGCGGGTAGGTCTGCCCTAGATCGACCTTGAACCAGCCAGTAGATTCGTCTCCAGTCGCCGACAGATAGTTCCAGCCGTCGCCGTTGTCGTCAGCACCGGCGTCGTTCTCGTAGTTGTCCCGGTCGGTCGCACTCCCTCCAGGATTTACGATGCCTGAGCCATCAATCGCGTAAACCGCTTGGCGACCCAGCCCCGGTTCTTGCGTGTTCGCGGTGACGGTAATCGAGCCGTCAAACGCGCCGGGAGGGCCAGTGAGATCGTCGCCGATTGCGCCGAAAATCATTGCAGCATCGACAGGCGAAACATAGCTCGCCGCCGCGACCAGGGCGGTCCCGATCAGTGCGGTCCGGATCTTGTTCGGTATGTGATTGGTCTTCAAGGTCTTCATTTTCTCTACTCCCTTTCTTTGGTTGCTCCTGCTTATATGCACGCGCTTATCGCTTCTTCTCCAGCTTGTGGGGTCGTCAGATTTGTCGGCTATTCTATGCCCCCCCTGACGAAAGGCAACTGAAAAATTGGAAAATGTGTTGCCGGGGTCAACTGCCTTAAAAAAAAGCTTGACAGGCGTCTGTTCCGGTGTAATATCCGTTTGTTTGTACGACAACGATGTAGACTGGTAACAGATGTCCCTGATGCCCTGAACGGTTTGCAGCAACTCTGTGGTGGCCGAGAAGCGCTCGCTGCAGTTCGCGGAGATGATCTTCCGTCGCAGTATTTCACGGCGGCGTTCGATCAGGGCGCCTGTTCGCTTGTGCGGGTCCCCCACCGACTAAGGTTCTGGCGTTGCTGGCGCTATCGTCCATGATGACACACTCCGTAGTAAGGGGTTTGAAGGAACACTCGCGAAACCCCTGGGAGCGTACCAGCTCCCACACGCCCGTACACGGTTTTACCCTCATCGAGCTTCTGGTGGTGATTGCGATCATCGCGATACTGGCGGCGTTGTTGGTGCCGGCCCTGCGCGAGGCCATTGAAAATGGCTCGCAGGACAGTCTGTGCCAGCAACCTCAGGCAGCAAGGCGTGGCGCTACGCTGACCGCTGTCGAGTTGCCAATCGCGGCCGCTACGCCCCGGGCGACAACTACTTCAACCTGGGCTTCCGGACGGTTTTGCCCGGAAGTCAGTAGACGAGACGGACGTCCGCGAATCGGTTCAGGTCGAGGCGCAGAACATGAATCCACAGGAAGAGTCTCGGGGACAGGCCATCGTCCACCGTGTACCGGGCGAGCTTCCCGTTTCGCGACTTTGTCACTCCGCCTTGCTCTCCGGTCGCCCGGGGAGCTGCGCAAGCCAGACTACCGGCCTGAATTGGGAAATTGGCCGGGTTGGCACATCCTGCCAACAAGTAAGCACGACCCTATACTGGGCGTGCATGCTAATCCGCCACCACCCGGTAGTTCTTTGACGTGGACGGCCCGGTGGGATCGAACATGGTGATGGCAGCGCCGTTTCCGATGACGATCGCTCCGGTGTCCGTGAAATTCAAGGAAACCAGGTCGGGCGTGGATTGCAGCCGGTACGTCGCGTTCGGCACACTGTCGAAGGTCGCCCCCAGCGTGTCCTCGATCACCACGAGATCGACGGCCGGGTCGAGGATTGGCACCGCAAAAAACTGGATTTCTCCGAACCCGACGAAACCGGCATGGCCATGATTCGATAAGATGTCCAGCGCGACGAAGCGGGCAGAGACGCCGCCGAAGCCAATCACATCGGGCGTGTCCTGGTTCACATCTCCAGTGGGTGCAATTGTGAAATTGGTTGTGCTTCCCAACTGTGTCCAGCCCGTTGAGATAAATGCCGAGTCGTTCCCGTCATCATTGGCGTTGGGATCAAAGGCAGCATCCAGGTACCAGATGTTAGCCGTAGCCACGCCGCGACTTTCGTTGCCGGTGCCCTCTTCAGCATCCGGGTTGAAGTTAAAGAAGAACGCGTCTTCAAGCCTGTAGGTCCGCCCTAGATCGACCTTGAACCAGTTACCCTCAGTGCCAATGTCCGCCAGAAAGTTGAAGCCGTCGCCGAAAGAGCCATCTCCGGCGTCGTGCTCGTAATTGTTCCGGTCGGTCGGGTCCCCTCCTTCAGGAAGCAGGATGCCTGTGCCATTAATCGCTCTATCCGGTGTGCGTAGACCCCCGACGGTCTGGCTCACGGTGGGGGTAATCGAGCCGTCAAACGCGCCGGGCGGGCCACTGCCATCGTCGCCGATTGCGCCGAAGATCATTGCAGCATCGACAGGCGAAACATAGTTCGCCGCCGCGACCAGGGCGGTCCCGATCAGTGCGGTCCGGATCTTGTTCTGTGCGTGATTGGTCTTCGACGTCTTCATTTCCCGTACTCCCTTACTTGTGCATGCGTATGCATGCGTTTATCGCTTCTCCCGGTTGTGTTGTTGTCTGTTTCGGTCTCTGTCTTTCTCTAGCGTAGAGGCTCCCGGGCATCAAAACAAATGCGTCAAATTCGTCGGCTATTGTATGCCCCCCCCCAGGTGCACGCCCCGGGGCGTGCATGCTATTCCGCCACCACCCGGTAGTTCTTTGACGTGGCCGGCCCGGTGGGATCGAACAAGGTCATGGCGTCGCCGTTTCCGATGACGATCGCGCCGGTGTCCGTGAAATTCGAGGAAACCAGGTCGGGCGTGGATTGCAGCCGGTACGTCGCGTTCGGCACACTGTCGAAGGTCGCCCCCAGCGTGTCCTCGATCACCGCGAGTGTGACGTCCGGGTCGGGGATTGGTACCACAAAAAACTGGATTTCTCCGAACCCGACGAAACCGGCATGGCCATGATTCGATAAGATGTCCAGCGCGACGAAGCGGGCAGGGACGTCGCCGAAGTTAATCACATCGGGAACGGTCTGGTTCACATCTCCAGTGGGTGCAATTGTGAAATTGGTTGTGCTTCCCAACTGTGTCCAGCCCGTTGGGTCAAATGCCACGTTGCTATTGTCAATGTTGTTGGTATCACTTGCAGCATCCAGGTACCAGATGTTGGCCGTAGCCACGCCGCGAACTTCGTTGGTTTGACCTTCCCCTGCCTCTGAAGCATCCGGGTTGAAGTTAAAGAAGAACGCGTCGCGAAGCGTGTAGGTCCGCCCCAGATCGGCCTTGAACCAGTTACCCTCAGTGGGGTTAATGTCCGCCAGAAAGTTGTGGTCGTCGCCGAATGCGTTCGTTCCGAAGGTGTGCGCGTAATTGTTCCGGTTGGTCGGGTCCCCTCCAGTAAGCACGATGCCATTGCCATTGATCGCTCCATCCGGTGTGCGTACACCCCCGACGGTCTGGCTCGCGGTGGGGGTAATCGAGCCGTCAAACGCGCCGGGAGGGCCACTGCCATCGTCGCCGATTGCGCCGAAGATCATTGCAGTTTCGAAAGGCGAAGCATCGACAGGCGAAACATAGCTCGCCGCCGCGACCAGTGCGGTCCCGATCAGTGCGGTCCCGATCTTGTTCAGTGTGTGATTGGTCTTCGAGGTCTTCATTTTCTGTACTCCCTTCGCATGCATGCGTTTACCGCTTCTCCCGGTTGTGGGGTTGTCTGTTTCGGCCTCTGTCCTTCTCCAGCGTCTATCTCTCGCTGGGTTCCTGCTGTAATACCAATCTTCGAAAACTTCTGCCGACCCGCCGCCCGTACCCGCAGAGGCTCCCGGGCATCAAGACAAACGCCTCAAACTTGTCGCCTATTTTATGCCCCCCCCTAACGGAAAGCAACCGAAATATCAGCGAAAACGCAGGGAATAGAGGTCCAGAAAAAATCTTGCCCGTTGTCATTTCCGGGATAATTCTTTATGCATATGGTATGCAGGCGGTGTTTGGCATATACACCGGAAGGATTTAGGATGGTAACAAAGGAACACTCGCGAGACTCGTGGGAGCGTACCCGCTCCCACAAGGCCGTACACGGTTTTACCCTCATCGAGCTGTTGGTGGTGATTGCGATCATCGCGGTGCTGGCGGCGTTGTTGGTGCCGGCCCTGCGCGAGGCCACTGAAAAGGCTCGCAGGACAGCCTGCGCCAGCAACCTCAGGCAGCAAGCCGTGGCACTTATACAATACACGAATGACCACGACGGGCGGTTTCCCATGCTCGGAGGCGTCCTGGACATTTATAATCTGGGATTTTGCTACGGTGGCAAACAAGGGGCATACACAGGATACGATGATGAAAAGACCTGGGCGCCCCTCAATCCCTATGTCGGTTGGACCGGGGCTGCCGCTCAGAACTCGACGGGCGCGCTTGACGTTTTCCGCTGTCCGTCCGACCGCCTTCTTAACGCAGGCAACCTGAACAGCTGGCACTTCCGCGGGACCAGCTACCGCTACAATGCCCTGGCGAATAACAATGGTCTCGTCCCCCCTCGTGGACTCGCTCATGTCCCGGTCTCCCAGGTGGGCAATCCGACCGAGTGTATCGCCATCGGGGAGATAGCGATCCTCCGATATTGGAAAAATTCCTGGGAGCCTTGGGCTCTGGCATATCACAATGAAGACAATGAGCCCTGGGTCAACGCCTCTTTCGTAGACGGCCACACCAGCTACATCCTCATCACCAGAAACAACCCGGACTACCAGAATGGCGATGGCTGGTCACACCTCCCCAAGTAAATCTATGTCCTCCGAGAACGAGGTGAAGTGACTTGTTGACGATCCGACGCATTGTCCTGGCGACCGTGGTGGTCGTCGCGGTTGCGGCCCCGGTCCGGCCGGCCTCCGCTCACGGCCGGCTGAAGTCCGGCGAGGAGGCCCAATTCACCATTCCGCGGATGACCGCGGCGCCGGACATCGACGGCACGATCGATGCGGCGGAATGGAAGGACGCGGCGGCCGTCAGCGGGGTCGTGGCCTACGACAATGATGTGCTGATTCCGCGCCCGACGACCTTCTTCTTCGCCTGGGACCCGCAGCACTTCTATTTCGCTTGCCGGACCTACGTGCGGCCCAACTACAAGCCCAACATCCCGGAGGGGCGCAGCGAGGGCAAGGCCTACTGCTACGACGACGGATTGGAGTTGATCTTCAAGCCCTATGGCAAAAACGTCGACGCAGGCAGGGAGGATATGGCGTACCGGATGTTCCTGAATTGCCTCGGTTACATGGGCGACCTGACGCGCCTGGCCGTCGGCCAGCAGATCAAGAACTGGCAGCCCAACTTCCGCCGGGCCGTGCGCCTGACCGAGCCCGGCACCGCACCCGACGGCGGTTCCTGGTGGGAACTGGAAGTCAGCACGAGCCTGGACGATTTCGAGCTGGTCGGACCGCACCAGGCCGGGGACACATGGCGGCTGATGTGCGTGTTCAATCACATGCCGATATTCATTCAGCCGCGTCTGCCGGCCATCGGCAGTTTCTTCACCCCGGAAGGCAAGTGCCTGGCAACGCTGGTCGAGAATACGCCTGTGGTCAAGATGACGATGGACTCGCTCAGTAACCTCGCCTCCGATGGCACCGCGGCCCTGGTTGTCTCGGCGTACAACCCCACCCCGCAGCACCAGACCATGAAGGTGGACGTCGACGTCGCCGGCAAGATCGTCAAGAGCGAGACGCTCGAGCTTCCGGCCGGCGAGGAGCGGGCTCTCACGCTCAACGAGAAGCTGCCCGAAGACGTGAAGAAAGGCGAGTTCACCGTGCGCGCTACGTACGGAAAGACCTCCCTGCTGGCTTACAGGGCGTTTTTCGAGGTAGGGCGCTTCAACGACATGCTAGAGAAGGTCGAGCCGCCCGACCCGGACAAGTTTGAGTTTACGACCCGATTCAACCCGGTGAGCAACCGTCTGCTGGTCAAGGCCGACACCTACCGCCTGCCTGATCCCGAAGCCGCCAGGGAACTGGTCTATACCGTACGGCCCGAGAACGGCGGTGACCCCGTCGCGGAAGGACGGATCCGCACCAACATCGAGTGGTACATCCAGGACATCCTCGGCCTGCCGAAGCTGACCCCGGGCGAATATACGGTTTCCGGTGAACTCGTGCTCCAGGACGGAACACGGCTGGGCCCGATCGAAAAGAAGTTTGCGAAGAAGGACGAGGCCGCCGCCTTCCCACACTGGTGGGGAAAGAAGTTTGGGGATATCGAGCGGGTCTTGCCGCCGTATACCGCCCTTCGGGCGGTCGAGGTTTCAGGAAAGACGAAGGCGGAACAGAAGGCTCCTCCTGACACCCGAAACCTGCCTGCCCGCGGTAGCCCGGAGGGCGAAGTAGGGAAACCTGAAACCTATTCGGGGTTCGCGCTGCTCGGCCGTGAATATGCCTTCGATGCACTTGGTTTGCCTCGAGCAATCTCCTCCCGCGGCGAGGCGGTGCTGGCTGCGCCGGCACGCATTGTCGTGACGGTCGATGGAAAGGAGAACGTCATTCCCGTGGGCGCGCCGGAGATTGTCGAGAAGACAGACTGGCGAGTGCAGTTCGAGGGAAAGGCGAAAGGCGCCGGCGTCTACTTCGAGGCCCGCGGCTGGCTGGAGCAGGACGGGCTGGTCTACGTTGATCTGACCTATGGACCCGCCGGCACGCAACCGGTCAAAGTGGATGCCCTGCGGATCGAGTATCCCCTGAGCGAGTTCGACGCGGACTGTCTGCTGTGCATCGGGCCGGGCAACAACTACTCCAGCAAGACAACGATGTTCATTCCCGACGACAAGCAGGGGCTCCTGTGGTCCACGCTCGATCCGGGCCGGAGCGGGAGCCAGATGACCATCGGCTCGTTCTACCCCACGGTCTGGATTGGAAACGACCGCCGCGGATTTCTCTGGTGGGCGGATAGCGATAGGGGATGGGTGCAGGAGAATGAGGTCCCTGCGCACGAGGCGCTTCGCGCCGAGGTGTCAGGTGCCAGGTTTCAGGTGTCAGGCGAGACGACAGCGGGACCCAAGAATCTTCCTGACACCCGAAACCTGACACCTGAAACCTGTATCCTCTTCCGCAACAACATCGTCGCCAAGCCGACGGAGCTCTCCGTGCCCCGCACGATCTCCTTCTCCTACATCGCCACGCCGTTCAAGCCGCTTCCCAAGGGCTGGCGGACGACGCTGGCGAGCACCGACGGCACGTTCTTCGAGCCGTTCCATGCGATGAAGGGCATTACCGACCCGGCGACCGGCGAGAAAATCTCGGGCGGCGTAGCGCGCAACTGGATCCATCCCAACTCCCGGCACATCGAGTACTGGGACAAGGAGTGGGCCGAGTGGAAGAAGGGCGCCGACGCGGCGGTGGCAGCCAAGCTGCCGTGGGACCCCTGGGAGGCGCGGCACGGGGTGAACTTTGCCCACAACTCGTTCCAGATCATGGGCTACGGAACAGAGACCGGACGCAAGGATGCCATCGATTACTTCGGCGAGGAGTGGCACGACACCTGGTGGGAAACCCACAACGAGACCATGCTCGATCACCTCATGTGGCTCTTTGATCTGGCCTTCAGCAAGGGCGGACTGCGGAGCACCTACTGGGACCTGGCCTTCCCGATCCCGTTCCACAGCGAGTTGTCGGGGCTGGCCTACCGGCTGCCGGACGGCCGGACCCAGCCCGGCTACAACGGCTGGAACATCCGGCGCTTTCACATGCGCCTGTGGGCCCTGCAGGACAAGTACGGCCTGAACCCCGGCGCGGTCGAACAGCATGCGACGCACGCCTATCTTATGGTGTCGCTGCCCTGGGTGGACTCGGTCCTCGATGGGGAGCGTGCCTGGAACCTGGACACCAGCGACTACGACTGGGTCGACTACTATCCCCCGGCGCAGATCCGGTCCATGGCGGTTGCCCACAACTGGGGCGTGGCGGTCAACTGGATCGGCATCGTCAAATCGCAGTCGGTCGAGAAGATCCATCGCGCCAAGCGCGCCCAGGCGGAGTACCTCTGGATGCACGACGCGTGGTTTCAACCCTCGCTGACCAACCAGATGGGAGGGGAGGAGTACAAGACCTTTCCCCGCGAGCTCCTCACCATGCCGGACCCGGTCCTGGACTGGGGACTCAACGGCGAAAACGTGGAGTATCATCCCTACTGGCGCAACCCCTACGCCGTCTGCGAGGACAAGGACGTGCTGGTGTCCCTGTGGCGCATCGGCGACGACCGCGTGCTGATCGGCGTCTTCAACCACGACAACAAGAACACGAAGGACGTGAGCGTGTCGGTCGACCTGGACAAGCTCGGCCTGGTGCCGGAGTTGATCTGGCAGGAGTTCATCCGAATCCGCGATCTCTACAAGCGTCCCGACACACCCCGCACCAGCCTCGACTTCCACGCCCGCGTCCTGAACGTAAAGGAACTCGCACCGCACGAGGGGCGGTTTGTCGGGATTCGAAGGTACTGATGTGCGCTGATGGTCAAACAATGAGCCGAATCCAAAACTCGTCAACCGTTCTCGGCGCCGACATCGTCAACCGAGAGATCGATTGGCAACACGGTCCGGTTGACGAGAACGGCGACGAGAACGGACCACGATGAGAGGAGAAACGTTACAGATACGGCGATGGGGGCTGCCCATCCTGACCGCACTGATTTCCTTTTCCCCGTTCGTCGCGCATGCAGCGCCCGCGTTCAACGTGGACGGCCGCCGGGTGGAAGTGAAGACGGAGCGGTACCGCGCGGTGGTGGACGGCCTTGCCGTCGTTTCCATCGAGAACCGCCTGACGGGCGAGATCTATGCGCGGCCCGGCGAGAATGGAACCAGCGCCTCGCTGGCGGAGATGCTAGGCGACCAGGGCGTTCTGGTTGAAACGACGGAACCGGATGTCCCGGGACACCGATATGGTCTGAGCGACGCGACGCGTTTGGAATCGAAGATCGAAGACGACCGCGTGGTGATGACCTACTTCGGGCTCCAATACGGTGCCGGCGAGGATGCGCGGTTCGAGGAGTCGATTTCGATCACACTGTCGATCGCCGTCGATCCTGCCAACGACGACCTGGTCATTACCCCGTCGGTGCGCGCCCGATTCGAATCGGTCCCTGGTGAGCGTGGTCCCGGTGTGCGGCGAATGTCGCTACACGTGATGAATCTTGCACAGGATCTGAAAATGATCCTGCCCGTCGGTGAAGGCCATGCCTGGACGGCAGCAACGAAATTGGATCAGCTTATGGCCAAGGCCCAACGTTGGGACTGGCCGATGAACTGGGAGGCCGGCCTGATCATCGCCGAGGGCAAAGAGGGATGCCTCGGCATCTGGGCCGACGAACCGAAGCTCGACTACGGCTGCCATCTCGCATTGGGGCGAAGCCGGGGGGCATGGAACCTGGGATTCGATTACGAAACCACGGACATCATTCACCGCTGCGATCGTATTGAGAATGCGTCCTGGCGCATCAACGTGTTCAAGGGCTACTGGATCAAGGCGGCGGAACGCTACGTTCAACAGATGGAAGAGCAGTGGAACATGACTCCGTTGGCGGAGAAGTCCCCGGAATGGGCTGGCCATGTTCGAATCTTCCTGCCCGCCATGCCGAGCCCGCGGACGGCCCGGCGTTACGCCGAGCTTCTACCGGAGGACGCCGTCGGAATCATGACCGGGCAGGGCTGGGCGGCGGGTTACGCCGGTCATGACGGCTTTACGAACAAGACCTGCATCACGGAAGGCTGGTGGCCGAACTATCCCTTCGACAACCCGACCCGCTACGAGGCGCGCCCCCACATCCCGGAAATCTTCACGGGCATCGAGGAGGCGGGTGCGCATGTGTTTCCCTATACCGCACCGCTCCACATTTACGACGATCATCCGTTGAAGAAAAAGATAAACTATCGCGCGAATTGGGCCTTTCGGGTTTTTCAGAACCTCTACATCGAGCAATGCGTGGACCTGGTCGATCGCTACGGCGTGTCCGGTATCTACGAAGACGTTTCCTGGGTCCACAAGCGCCATGCGGACGGCCAATCGGCAAGCCATAACGTCTTTAACGGTGCCGTGCGCATGCGCGAGATGTTTCGGGAGGCCCTGCCCAACGTCGCCATGATGGGTGAGCGAAACAATGAACTAACCGCGCGCAGCCACAACTTCGCGCTCTGCTGGATTGTCGAGCCACACGCCACTCGTCACCCGATATGCGGATACCTTTTCAATCGTTTCATCGTCCGCTGGAACCTGGGTTCACGCCTCGAGAGCTACGACGACGAAGACATTTCGGGTTTCACCTGTACCGTCTGGCCGGACAATTTTGACGAGAACCCCATGCAGGAAGCGCGCATGATGCGAAAACGCGGGTTGGTCTTCGCCCGCGAGCAGTTGAACAGCCACTGGCCGGAGACATGGGATCCGGAGGTAATGCACTACTTCAAGGGCAGGGACGGCGCCGAGTACCGGTTCGTGCGCGATCGCGGCACCCGGTTCGTGAAAATGAACGGGACGGAGATGGAGACGATCTATTGGCGCCTGCGCGGGGTCGGCGAAGTCACGGCCCCGGGCGTCGGCATCGAGGGCTGGGTCGGGTACGACGGCGACCGGATCATCGGCCTGAACCCGCATGCCCCGCTCTACGTGACCGTCGAAGGGATCGAACGGCCGCCCGCGGTCATCTGCGGCCTGCCCGAAGGCTTTGCCCTGCACCGCACGCTGATCCGCGACGGATTCTGGGCCGCGAGCATCGATAAGGTGGAAAAGCTCAAGGAGCTCCCCCCTCCGGACGCGCCAACTCCCGAGACGGAACGTGCTGCCACAACACTGCGCGTGCGCGCGGACCGGCCGGTGTCGTTTCTCGGTGCCGAATCGGTGCGTGAGATCGCCGGGAACGAATACGAGATTTCGGTCAAGCTGCCCGGGGGCATTGCCTGCGCCTGGGCGAGTCCATCTGCCGTCGAGGCGGAACATCGTATTGGCTCATTGCCTGCGGTCTGTTCGATACACGGGCGCGCGACCGGATTGATCTCCGGCACGCGCGATGTCGACCTGGCTCCCGGTGGATTCAGTCAACCGTGGGGCGTTCCTCCGCTAGACGAAACCTCGCTCGCCTGGCTGCTCAAGCTACCGGCGGAACCCGTGCGGCTGGTACTGCGCTACGGTACCGGTGCCGGCTACGGCGACGGGGCGAACTACATGGTGCGGGTGAACGGACGCGAGATCTGGAAGGCCTACCGGCGACAGATTTCAGAGGAAGCGGAGAAGGCGGGAGAGAACATCGCCCCGCCCATTGAAGAAGCCGTGATCGACCTCTCCGCGCATGCCGGTCAACCGGTTGTCCTCGAACTGGCCCTGAACGGAAACCTATTCGGCATCAGCGAAACGACGGAATGGCACGCGCCGCGGCTGGAACCGATCGCGGAATAGTCTGCCGTCGGCGTCCTTGTCTGCCGGGACGTTCCTGGGGCAGGCGCAAATGGATCCGGGTTCAAGAGAGGGTCTGTCCCTGTCGGCTATACAGGGCGGGAGAAGAGGAGAACATGGCTAAACTGACTATTCAGGACATCATTCAGGCTAAGGGAAAGCGGCAGATGCACTACACAGGCGAGATACTGCCGCCGGGAAGTCGGAAAGAGGTGAGTTTCAACTTGCAGCCGGAGCGGGAGTTCGGACTGGATGAGGAGATACCTCTCAAGGCCAGGGAAGGCGGTTGGGTGCAGATTGCGGAGGAAGCGAACCACTAATTATCACTAAGAGGAGGGTCCCATTTCTTCATGATTCTGTGGTCTTGGCACCACAGTAAATGACTTGAAGAATCGTCAACCGTTCTCGCCACGTGAGTCCCGTTCCACGTGACAACGTGGTCACGGGATCGCCGCTCCGCAGGAGCGAAGACGGGTCCACCGATGAATCGAGGTTCGACGCCAAGCGGGTCGGCTAAGTGTATCCGAGTAAGTGTGTCAATTAAGAGTGCGTTTAAGTGTGCACCTGATAGGCTGTTAGTTGAGCGTTCTTTACACTTCCTCGCACACTTCGCCTGCCCGCCGTAGCCCGGAGGGCGAAGGCTGGGTCGCAACCCTTAACCAGATACCCTTAAATGAACCGCTTAACCGATTCCGGGCACAACCTAACCTCGGGGTCTGACCCGAATGGCGCTTAGATCCGGAAACTCGAACGAGCGGGAATATGAGCGAGCAGGAAGCGAAACTCGCCTTGATCGAGATCGGGTTGCAGGAGTTCTGCGAGCGGTTCCTGCCCGATGAAGCCCTGCCGCACCTGGTTGCGTTGTGGGATGCGGTTGGGGGCTGCAAAAAGTTGAACGTGACCCGCGGCGAAGTGTTCGGTAAGGATGTTGACATGCGGGAGGGTGTGGCTTAGTACCATGGGCATGGCCGTACATCGCGGAAACGCCTTTCTGTTACTTTTCGTTCTGGCAGGGATGCTCGCCTTCACATTCCGGACTTCCGCGGGGGAAGAGCCATCAGAAGATGAGCTGGCGGAACTGCGGGAAGCCTCCGTCCAAATCTTGAACAGAGCGTTGCAGGAGGAAACCGAATGGGTCAAAGTCCACGCCGCCGAAATCCTGGTGTACAACAATTATCCGGAAGAGGTCCGTCCAACGTTCGAAGCTGAACTGGAGAAAGATCCGCCCGCAGAATATCGCATTGGAATTTGGCGGGTACTGGCTAAAGCAGCGGGCAATGACAAGAGAATCCGCCAGAAGTATTTCAAGAAGATTATCGCAGCGTTTGAGGATCCGGCCGGTCCGGATCGTGAGCATGCCGTTGAAACGCTTGCCAAGTTAGGATACAGCGATGCATCGCCTGAAGTTGTTGCAGCATCCAGACAGCAGGAAGGAAGCATGACCGCCTATGCCCGCTGGGTATTGGCAAACTCTGGAAGTCGTGAGTATGAGGCGTCACTTGCCGGACTTCTGGATTCAGAAAATCCTGACGCTCGAGGTGTTGCGGGATATGCGCTCCGCCATCTTGCCGGGGTAGCTCCCGAAATACTGACAAAACTGAGGCAAGCAGCCGAAACAGAGAACAGTCTCGATGACAGCTGGAGCCGGGTCTATATGCTCAGCGCGTTGTACGTACATTCAGGAGCAGACGAATACAAGGCCCAGAAAGATTACGCCAAAACAGAACTGCTGGAATATGTCCAGACGGGTGGCAAGGGGGAAAAAAACGAACTCGGTTGCGCTCTTGCCGAAGCAGGCGACATGTCGGATCTGTCAACCGTCAAAATACTTTTGGAAGATCCTGAGTCTGATGTCCGCGTGTACGCAGCAAACGCTGTCTTACGAATCGCGCGACAGGACGTTCGCGGGCTGCGGACAAATCAACCATGAAACTCCGGATTGTTCTGATCATTCTCGCAGCGCTGGGCATCGCGTATCTCGTAATCAACTTCAAGCCCGCGCCGGCAGCGCCGCAGACGACCGACGCGGCGGCGCCGTCGTCGACCGATCCGCAAACGACTGGGGCTACACGCCTGCCTCGTCTGCTGGACGACGCCGATGCCGTCCCCGCATCGTTCGCCGAAGCGCCCATGCTCGCCGAGCGCGTCGCGGCCGACGCGCTGCCGCCGATCGAGCAGCGCCTGCCTGCCGAGCCGGCGGTCATCGCGCCGACAGACGAGATCGGCCGGTATGGTGGCACGTGGCGCGCCGGCTTCACTGGACCGGCCGACGGCCAGAACATCGATCGCATCCAGCACAACCATCTGCTCTACTGGAGCGCCGACGTCAAATACGTCACGCCCTGGATCATCCGCGCCTGGGACGTGTCCGACGAGGGCAAGACCTTCACCTTTCATCTGCGCAAGGGCATGAGGTGGTCCGACGGCCATCCCTTCACGACGGCCGACATCATGTTCTGGTACGAGGACGTCTACCAAAACGAGCAGCTCAATCCGGTCCGCGCCAACTGGAACCAGATCGGCGGTCAGGAAGGTGTCTGGGAGCAGGTCGATGACCATACCTTCCGCGTCCGCTTCAGTCAGTCCTATTACACGTTCCTCACCGAGCTGGCGTCCCTGGGCGTCGCCGGTCACTTCACACGGGGCAACCAGGCCCTGGGGGTATTCGCGCCGCGACACTACGTCAAGCAGTTCCATCCGGATTTCGTCGATGCGGCCGAGCTGGATGTCCAGGTCAAGGCCGAAGGCTTTGAGACCTGGGTCCAACTGTTCAAGTTCAAGAACGACCCCAAGCTGAACCCCGAATGCCCCGTGACCACCCCGTGGCTGGTCAAGACGCCGGTCAACACGGCGCAGATGGTGCTCGAGCGAAACCCCTATTACTGGGTCGTCGACACCGACGGCAACCAGCTTCCCTACATCGACCGGATCGTCCTGGGCCTGGCCGAGAACCTGGAGGTCCTGAACCTGCGGGCCATCGCGGGCGAATACGACATCCAGGGCCGCCACATCCTGATGGAAAAGATTCCCGTGCTCCTGGAGAACCAGCAGCGCGGCAACTACCGTGTCCGCTACTGGCCCAGCCAGGCGGGCACGGACGCCGGGCTCTTCTTCAACCAGACGTACGACGGCGACGCCGAGGTCGCCCATTGGCTGGCCGATCGGGACTTCCGCATCGCCCTGTCGATCGGCATCGACCGTGGCCAGCTCAACGAGATCTTCTGGCTGGGGCTGGGGCTGACGGGGTCCGCCTGCCCGCCGGCCACCGTGGCCTACTCGCCCGGCGAGGCATACCGGCAGCGACACGCGCAGTTCGACCCCGATCGTGCCAACCAGGTGCTCGACGAGTTGGGGCTGAAGCAGCGCGACAGCAAAGGATACCGCATGCGCCGCGACGGGGCGGGACGACTCGTTCTGGAGGTCCAGACGATCGGTGCCGCCTTCATCAACTTCACGGGGATCGCCGAGAACGTCACCGAACAGTGGCGCCGGCACCTTGGGATCCAGGCCGTCGTGCAGGAACTCGAGCGCTCCCTCTCGGTCACGCGTCATGAGAACAATGATGTTCAGGTCTATGTGTGGTCCAACGACGGCTCGGACAACCCCTGGGCGCATCCGTTTCAGGTGCTGCCCAACCACGTGCGCAGCTGGGCGCCGCTGTTCGGGCGATGGTGGCAGACCGGCGGCCAGAAGGGCCGCGAGCCGACAGAGCCGGCCCGCCGAATGGTGGAGTTGTACGAACAGGGCAAGGCCGTGCCCGAGCAGGAGCGCTACGCCCTGGGGCAGGAACTGCTGAAGATCTACGCCGACCAGGCCTACGTGATCGGGACGGTCGGCGTGTCGCCGGCCATGATGGGCGTGTGGGTCGTCAGCAACGACCTGGGCAACGTGCCCGAGAGCGTCCCCTTCAGCACGCCCGCGCAAACGCCCGGGCACGCACTGCCGGAGCAGTTCTTCTTCCGAGTGAACGGCGCGGATAGACCGGGAACCTGATCCCCCCATGCTCACCTACCTGATTCGCCGGTTCATGATCGCGCTGGGAACCGTCTGGGCGATCTCGATCCTGACCTTCGTGATCATTCAGCTTCCTCCGGGCGACTACGTCACCTCCTACATCGCTCAACTGGAAGCGTCCGGCGACATCGTTACCGACCAGGAAGCGGAGAACCTCAAGCGACAGTACGGATTGGACCAGCCGGTGACGATGCAGTACGTCAAGTGGGTCTCGCAGATCATGCGCGGCAACTTCGGGATGTCCATGGAGTGGCGGCGGCCGGTCGGCGACCTGATCGGCGAACGGCTGGCGCTGACGGTTCTGCTCGCACTGGCGGCACTGGTCCTGACGTGGATTCTCGCGCTTCCCGCCGGCATCTACTCGGCCATTCGCCAATACTCGCCCGCGGACTACACCATCACGTTCCTCGGGCTGGTCGGTCTGGCCGTTCCCAATTTCCTGTTGGCCCTGGTCGTGATGTACATGGGCTTCCGGTACTTCGGCGCCAACGTCGGGGGCCTGTTCTCACCCGAGTACATCGACGCGCCCTGGAGCCTGGCGCGCTGCTGGGACCTGATGAAGCACCTGTGGCTTCCGGCACTGATCCTCGGTGCCGCAGGCACGGGCCACCTGCTCCGCATCATGCGCGCCAACCTGCTCGACGAGATCCGAAAGCCCTACGTCGTCGCCGCCCGCGCCCGCGGCCTGCAGGAGCACCGTGTGGTGCTCAAGTATCCCGTGAGGCTGGCCCTGAACCCGTTTATCAGCACGATCGGCTACACGCTACCCGTGCTCGTCTCCGGGAGCATCATCATCTCGATCGTCCTGAGCCTGCCCACGGTGGGGCCGCTGCTGCTCAAAGCACTGCTGGCGCAGGACATGTTCCTGGCCGGGACGATCATCCTGCTCATCGGCGTCCTGACCGTCATTGGAACATTCATCTCCGACCTCATGCTTATGTGGGTCGATCCACGCATTCGGATGGAGTCATGATGGCCGACGCCTCGCAGACGTCCGCACCCGACGCCGATGCACGGATCGACGTGTCACCGGCACGCCTCATGTGGCGGCGCTTCCGCAAGCATCGCGTGGCGATGGGTTCGATGGTCCTGCTGTTCGGCTTCGCAATCATCGCGATCGGCGCGGAGTTCTTTGCGACCACGGACCCGCACCTGCCCGAAGCGCATCGGAGCCTCATGCCGCCACAGTCGATCCGCCTGTTCGACGGTTCTACCTTTCGACCCCACGTCCTCGCCGTCCGGGGGCACCGGGATCCGCAGACGCTCCAGCGCGTGTACGAGGTCGATCCGGATCGCCGGATTCCCGTGCGGCTGTTCGGCCACGGATACGAGTACAGGTTGCTGGGCCTCATCCGGACCGACCGCCACCTGATCGGCGTAACCCGGGAGCACAAGGGCGAGCCGGCAATCTTTCTGCTGGGCACCGACGTGCAGGGCCGCGACCTGTGGTCGCGGCTCATGCTGGCCACGCGCGTTTCCATGTCGATCGGGCTCGTCGGCGTTGCCCTGAGCCTGTTGATCGGCATCGTCCTGGGCGGCTTTGCCGGCTACCTGGGCGGCTGGGTCGACATGACCGTGCAGCGCATGATCGAGATCCTGCGTTCGATTCCCACCATCCCGCTCTGGATGGGCCTGGCGGCCGCGATGCCGCGGGACTGGTCGATCCTGCGCGTCTACTTAGCGATCACAATCATCCTGTCGCTGATCGGGTGGACCGAGCTGGCCCGCGTCGTCCGGGGCCGATTCCTGGTGCTGCGCGAGGAGGATTTCGTCAAGGCCGCCCGCCTGATCGGTGCGCGCCGCAAGCGCATCATCTTCCGGCACATGCTGCCGTCGTTCTACAGTCACATCATCGCCGCGACGACCGTCGCGATCCCCACGATGATCATCAGCGAAACGGCCTTGAGCTTCCTCGGACTGGGCCTGCGCCCGCCCGCGGTGAGCTGGGGCGTGCTGCTGCAGCAGGCACAGAACGTGCAATCGGTCGCACTGTCGCCGTGGCTGATGATCCCCGCGATTCCCGTGATCATCGCCGTGATGGCTTTCAACTTCGTAGGAGATGGACTGCGCGATGCCGCCGACCCCTATGGCCAGTGATGTTTGCACCCCGCTCCTGTCGGTACGCCGTCTCAAGACGGTGTTCCCGCTCGACGAGGGCACCGTGATTGCCGTCAAAGACGTGAGCTTTGACCTCCACGCGGGTCGGACGCTCGCGCTGGTCGGCGAGAGCGGCTGTGGCAAGAGCGTCACGGCCCGTTCAATCCTGCGCCTGCTCGACCGGCCCGGGCGGATCGAAGCGGGCCAGGTGCTTCTTCGGCGGCCTTCGACCGAGCAGGCCGGGCCAGAGACGATCGACCTGGCCAAGCTCGACGACGACGGTCCGCGGATCCGCGAGGTCCGAGGCGGTGAGATCGGCCTGATCTTCCAGGAGCCGATGGCGAGCCTCAGCCCCGTGCACACGATCGGAAACCAGTTGACCGAAGCGATTCGACTGCACCGCGACGTGAGCAAGTGCGAGGCCCGGTCAATGGCGATCGGCCTGCTGCGTGAGGTCGGCATTCCGCAGCCGCAACAGCGGATCGATTTTTACGGCTTCGAGCTCAGCGGCGGCCTGCGGCAGCGGGCGATGATCGCCATCGCCCTGGCGTGCCGCCCGCGGCTGCTCATCGCCGACGAGCCGACCACGGCGCTCGACGTGACAACCCAGGCACAGATCCTCCAGTTGCTGCGCCAACTGCAGGCGCAGCACGAGATGGCCATCCTGCTCATCACGCACGACCTGGGTGTCGTGGCCCAGACCGCCGATGACGTGGCCGTCATGTACCTGGGCGAAATCGTCGAGTGCGCCGACGTCGACACGATTTTCCACGACCCGCGCCATCCCTACACGCGCGCCCTGCTCAAGTCGATGCCCGCCATGCACGCGACCAATCGGGGCCGACTCGAGACGATCGCGGGGTCAGTGCCTCATCCATTCCAGCGTCCTTCGGGCTGCCCGTTTCACCCCCGATGCCCACAGGTCATCACCGGCCAATGCGACTGCCAGGCGCCTCGGTTGCGCGCCATCGGCGAATCGCACCAGGTGAGCTGTCTGCTCGAGGAGGCCGGATCATGACGGGCCCGCAGTCGCGGGCCGACACCCGCAAGCTGCTGGAGGTCCGGGACCTCCGCAAGCACTTTCCCATCCGCAAGGGCCTCACGCGGCGGAAGGTGGGACAGGTCCGCGCGGTGGACGGCGTCAGCTTCGAACTGCTCGAAGGGGAAACGCTCGGTCTCGTCGGCGAAAGCGGATGCGGCAAGACCACGACCGCGCATTGCATTCTGCGCGGTCTGGAACCGACGTCCGGACGGATCCTCTTTCGAATGGACAGCGGCGAGGTGGTCGACCTCGCCGAGCTTGATGAATCGCAACTGCGGCCTTTGCGCAAGCAGATGCAGATGATCTTCCAGGACCCGTTCTCCTCGCTGAACCCGCGCATGACGCTGCTGCAGATCGTCGGTGAGCCCCTGCTCGTGCACGGCGTCGCGAGCGCGCGCCAGAGGCGGCAGCGCGTCGCCGAGCTGCTTGAGCTGGTGGGCCTGAGCCCCGACCACATGCGCCGTTTTCCGCACGCGTTCAGCGGCGGGCAGCGCCAGCGCATCGGCATCGCCCGGGCCCTGGCGCTGCAGCCGCGCCTGATCGTGGCAGACGAGCCGGTCTCGGCGCTCGATGTGTCCGTTCAGGCGCAGGTCCTGAACCTGCTGATGCAGTTGCAGGACAAGCTGAAGCTGTCATACGTCTTCGTGGCCCACGACCTGAGCGTCATGAGGCACATCTGCGACCGCGTCGCCGTCATGTACCTGGGTCGAATCGTGGAAACGGCCCCGACGGAACAACTCTTCAGCGCGCCGAGACATCCCTATACCGCCGCGCTGCTCGCGGCGGTGCCCGCCCCCGATCCCCGCGTTCGCAGCCAGAACGAGCCGCTGAGCGGCGAAGTCGCCGACCCCGCCGATCCGCCCGCAGGCTGCCACTTCCACCCCCGCTGCCCGCACGCGGAAGAACGCTGCCGGCAGCAGATGCCTCAGCTCGAAGCGATCTCGCCGGGCCATGAGGTCCGCTGTCACCTCGCCCGACAACTGACGCTGGAGGGTGTCGAGATCCCGGCGGCGAAGGGTTCGAGCTGACGGTCTGAAAGAGAGAGATTAATTCGGCGCTTCAGGATTAAGTGTGGAATTTTCCATTGGCCCATATGCCCCGGCTTGCCCTGCTGGGTCGGTTAAGGGTATCCGGCCCGCCCGAAATGCTGCGCGGATGCGCTGCGGGCGGGTTAAGGGTGGCGACGCTTGCCCGCCGGAGGAGGGAAGTGTACGAGGAAGTGTAGAAAACGCTCAACAGCCTATCCCCCACGTGCACACTTAAACGCACTCTTAACCGCCACACTTACTCGGATACCCTTAACCGAACGGCTTACACGATCTTCTCTCGTTGCTGGTCATAGCGCATTCCCCGACAGAAAATCCCCCGCGTATTTCGGAAGCGCCTTAATTCTCTACCTTCTTCCCCCAGATCTTTACCTCGTCCCAGTCACCGAAGTTGTTGAACGAGCCGACGCCAAACCCGCCGGAGAGAAATGTCTCGTCCTTGACCGACATGCAGGGCCTTGCCATGTCATCAAAGAACACCTGGATGAGAGCTCCTTTGCGGATGACTTTCACCTTGTGCCAGTTATCGTCCCAGTTCACTCCCGGATTCTCTTTGCTTGTGTGTTTCGAGATCGGCCTGCGCGGCGCGTCGTTGACGAGATGGATCTGGTTGGACTTCGAATCCGTTTTCATACCTAAATGGACATAGTAAAATTTTGTCGGTCCCCGGTATCCGAAGAAGACGATCATGTCCTGGTGCGCACCGTCTTCCTTGTCCCGGCTCTTCACCTTTACCTCGAATACGAAGTCGCTTACCACGATGTCCTTTAGTACGGACCGGCTGCGCGGGCTCTTCACTACCGGGTCATATGTCGATCTGCTGCCCAGCCTGTAGATCTGTCCTTCGTCACTTGCAACAAGGCTCCAGTTTTCTTTGTCCATCGGCTCCCATTCATGGGCGCCCTCCTCAAAGTCCGTGCTATAGACGAGAGAGTATTTCTCTTTGATGTCATCGCCGGGGAGATCATTTTTCTTTTCCGCGCTTCTGCCGGGAAGAGCGATTAAGGTCGCTCCAACGGTCAACAGGCCTACTATCAATGTACGCACTAGTCCGCCACCACCCGGTAGTTCTTTGACGTGGACGGCCCAGAGGGATCGAACATGATGATGGCAGCGCCGTTTCCGATGGCGATCGCGCCGGTGTCCGTGAAATTCGAGGAACCCAGGTCGGGCGTGGATTGCAGCCGGTATGTCGCGTTCGACACACTGTCGAAGGTCGCCCCCAGCGTGTCCTCGATCACCACGAGTTCGACGGACGAATTGGGGATTGGTACCGCAAAAAACTGGATTTCTCCGAACCCGACGAAACCGCCATCGCCATGATTCGATAAGATGTCCAGCGCGACGAAGCGGGCACGGACGTCGCCGAAGTCAATCACATCGGGAACGGTCTGGTTCGCATCTCCAGTGGGTGCAATTGTTAAATTGGATGTGCTTCCCAACTGTGTCCATCCCGTTGAGATAAATGCCGATTCGTTCCCGTCATTATTGGCATTGGGATCAGCGGCAGCATCCAGGTACCAGATGTCAGCCGTAGCCACGCCGCGATCTTCGTTGTCTAAACCGCCCTCTGAACCATCCGGGTTGAAGTTAAAGAAGAACGCGTCTTGAAGCGCATAGGTCTGCCCCAGGTCGACCTTGAACCAGTTTCCCTCAGTGCTGTTAATGTCCGCCAGAAAGTTGTAGGTGTCGCCGAAGGCATTCGTTCCGAAGGCGTGCGCGTAATTGTTACGGTCGGTCGGGTCCCCTCCACCAAGCACGATGCCTGAGCCATTGATCGCTCTATCCGGTGTGCGTGCACCCCCGACGGTCCGGCTCGCGGTGGGGGTAATCGAGCCGTCAAACGCGCCGGGAGGGCCACTGCCATCGTCGCCGATTGCGCCGGCGATCATTGCAGCATCGACATCCGGAGGAAGCAAGGTCAGCACCATCTCGTGCACGAACTTGCCGCTGAACAAGTACAAGCGGTCCGCCTCCCGCCAGGCCCCGATCGGACCGTCCGAACCTGGGAACAGCACGTGCCCCCGGGGATCGCGGGTCACGGTCTTGAAATCGGTCGTGTACCCGTAGATCAGCCGCGCATCGCCATCGAAGTAGTGGCTCTCCTGCCAGGCGACCAGGTACTCATCCACGCCGGAGCCGTTCGGCCCCAGGTACCCGATGAATCCAGGCCGATATACGCCGGCACGGCCCCCGCCGCCGTCGTTCTGGTGAATGATCGGGTTTTCGGGAAAGTAATTCCAGTTGCGGGCGTCGATCGACGAGGCGAAACCGATCTTGGTCGGCTCGCCGGCGGTTGTCGATGTGCCGCGAAGACAGGCCAGCCAGCCGCCGTCAACCAGGCGATGGACGGTGTTGTAGCTGGATGCTTCACTGATCCACGGATCGGACATCGTGGGCAGTACGGGAACATATTGCGGAGTTGTGCCGGACGAGGCGCTTTGCCAGATCGTCCAGTTGTGCGAGGCCAGGTCCGGCGTGGTTGCCATGGCAGTCAACTGGAAACCCGGGACAGTCGTTCGGATGTGATTGAAGTAATGAAAATAGACGAACCAGAGCTGCTCCGCGGCGTTCCACACGACCCAGGGACTCGCCGTATGGTCCGGGTCGTCCGGATTGGAACTCGACGCGTGAAAAGCCGGCACAACCAGATTGTCGGAACGACCGGGCACGTTGACGTTCTTCGAGTAGGGCCCGGTGATGGAATCAGCCACCGCAACACCGATCCCGGATCTCGGATCATGATGCGAGTAATAGAGATAGTATTTCCCGTCGGGATTCGGACCATGGTCGTTCCTGACGACACATGGAAACCCAACCGTGTCGCCGCCGCCCGCGGGCCAACTCGAATTCTGCCACGTGGGGTGCTCCCAGTCCTCCGTCTGCCAGAGGATTTGCGTGGTGGAATCCACGTTGAGGGGCAGGTCGCCGTCCAGGTCGGTCAGGTCGACAACCTGCAGATTGTTGTCGAGCAGCGTTTGGTTTGTCGACCGCACGATGTCCGGAATGCGCATCAGTGGATAACCACTCTCACCCGCCTGAAAGACGACGGTTTGCGTGAGCTCACCCATCGAGACACTTGCGACCAGTATTAACGCCAGTCCTGCCCACGCCGAGCCTCCTACTACGCTCTGCGAGCTTCGTAGGACAAGTCGCAGGACATGCCTGCCTTCAATTCCTCTTGCTTTCATTGCGACCATTACAGGCCTTCCAATCAGTGGTCTCCAGCATCGCGATTGCCGAAATCATGGTCTGCCGCCATCGGGGCGGGTCAAAGCGGCCAGTCTTCCATTCTTCATTTCGACGAGGGTGGGTTCGTGCATGTGATGGTCTTCTGCTTCCGCCAGGGACCAACCAGCATTCGCCTGCAAATATACTTGCGAACTGGATAATGTCCATTGGTGGTTCCCTTAAACCGCGACTTAACCGTCACCCTTGCTCGGAAACCCTTAACCGACACACTTTTCCCGGGTGCCGTAGTAGCGAGTAAGTCGATCGGCTAAGTAAGGCAAACTCCTGTCTCACTTCATCGCGCCGCGCAGTTCGAGGATCCATCGGATCATCTCCTGGCGCAGCGCGTCGAGGTCGTGAGGCGGTACCGCACCCGGGGGGAGGATCCTGGGCTTGCTCTGGATGGGGACGCCATGGATCCATGTTTCAGCCGAACGGCCCATCGCCACGAGGTCGGGGCGGCCGCTCGACTTGGCGCGGCGGATGTGGGCCTGCAGTGTTCGCAGGTAGCGCACGTCATCAACACCCTCGCGGAACCCCTCCCACTGAATGGTATCGATAGGGCCGTCGAGGCTCGCATAGGTCATGCTGTGGTCCTTCCACCGCTGATTGGGGTCGATATTGAAGTCATCCCAGCCGGCATCGTTGCGCCAGCCGCCCACGCCGAAATCGGCCTGATAGGCGAAATTGCACGCCCCATCCCAGCCGCCTTTCCAGAGATGTAATCCGTAGTTCTGCCGATAGAGGTCGGGTTGTTCCAGTCCGCTCATCGGATTCATGTAGCGCAGGACCCGATGGCCGATCGCATGCATCTTGTCGGCATGCACCGCGGTATCGGTCCACCAAAGATTGGCGATATCCAGCAGGTCCCCGACCAGCTCCCAATAGTCGGTCCCGCAGGAGACCCACACCTTTGCCCCCACATCGCGCGCGGCCTGCCACGCAGGGCGCTGGGCTTTCAGCGCTTCGCCCTTCCGCTCATCGGCTCCGTAAAAGTAAATGTCCTTGAACCCCCACGGTCGGGCAAAGTCCATGAACTCGGTCAGTTCTTTTTTCAGCGTCTCCAGCCGTTCCTCGGTCGGGTTGTTATAGCCAACGCCGATTCCGCTGTAGAGCAGCGTCTCCATGTCCAACCCGACCCGCCGGCGGATCTCGAAGAGTTCCGCCATCTTATCCCGTTCGAATGCGCGGCGGGACTCGGGACTTAGAATGCCGTGGGCCTTCATGTTCCGCAGATCCGCCTCGATCTGCGCCGGCGTTTTGCCCCGGTAGCTTGTGGTCGGCTCCCCGTCGTTGGGCTGATCGTAGTAGTAGATCGAGTACAGCATGTCGGGTGCTTGCAGGTCGAAGGGCAGAACCGTGAGTTCGAGGGCAAGCTGCTGCGGCTCAGCATCGGCGGGCGAGACGGTGATGGCACCGGTGTAACGTCCGGGCTCCGTGTCGGGTGGCACTTGCACCGTGACCCAAAACTGCTGGGTCGTCCCTGCCGGAATGTCAACCGGCAGAAGTTGTGGGGCATCGCGACGCCGGCGGGGGTCGCCCAAAACGTTCATTCGCCCGGCACGATCCACCCGGACAAGTTCATTGTTGTTGAGCAGCAGTTCGGGGGTCAGCAGCGGCAGTCCGGGATGCTCCTTCAGGCCCGCCTGATACCAGCACTTGACCCCCTTGACGTCCACCGCGGAAGCGGGAAGGATCCGGTCTATTCCCTTCAGCTCGGAAACCTGAACTCGGACCCCGGAGAGTTTCTCGTAGGCCGTCACGGCAAAGCCCGCGGCCTCGTATTCATCCCGGCATGCCGTGATTCGCAATATCTCGCTGCCCGGCGTCAGCACCGGATCGGTCGAGGGCAGCACGACCTCACCGTTGCCCGTTACGTTGGGCGTCTGCCAGCAGACATACTCCGTCTCCGCCGACAACAGCCGGCCGATGTTCGTTTCAACTGCCTGGATGTGATTGGGCTGTTCCCAATCGCTGTGTCCCTCGACGACACGCAGGAAGGTCTTAGCAGCGGCGTTCCAGCGTTTGACGGCGGCGAGGGTCTGGGTCAGGACTCTCTCGTCGGCCGTCGTGGCGACGATTTGCTCCGCCTGCTGCAGGAGTTTCCGGCGAAGCGGCTCGACCGGCCGGTGAGGCTTGCCATCGCCTTGTTCCTCCAGGGCCTTTCTGCGATCGGCCATCGTGGTGCCCAGGCGGAAGCGCCGGGCCGAGAAGCTGGTTGACCGATACAACTCGCGATCGCGATCCGAGTCGAAGATTCGCAGGACCATCCAACCGGCCGGGTACATGCCCTGCCACTTGTCGTATCGCAGGGCGACGTAATCGATGGCGACCTCCTGCCGACCGCCGGCTCCGGCAACAAACGCCACCTCCGTTTTCCGGGCCGGTTCCGCGAGATTCTCCGGAGCGAAATAGGCTGACCGATTGGCCCGTCCGTCACTGAGTCTGTGGCCTTCGTAAATCTCCAGCACGGCTTTCAGATTGCGCTCCCCGGTCGCGGCGTCAACGACCGCGAGCTTCATCCGGCTGTTCGGGTTGACGCCTTGCCACTGATCTCCCAGCGATTCGATGATCACGTCCGGCGACGACGAAAAAAGAAAATGGGCATCGCCCCCATTCCAGCCCGGGTTGGCATCGCCGGCCACGAACGCTTCGGCGGCCTGTCCCAGCTGCGTTTGGTCCGCGGCGACTGGCTCGGGGCGGATTGTCTGCTTCCCGTTGGTCATCGACAGCCGGCACCAACCCGCGGCGTCCTTCGTAAACCGAAAGGTTACCGTGTCTCCAATCGTGCAGTTGAGCAGACGCGTCTGGTTGTCGCCCCAGATCCGTCCATCCCACCAGCGCAACGTTCCGTCGGAGTTCCGATAGCCGATGAAGGTCCCCATGTCCCGGCGGATCTGGATGAACCACCGCTGGCGGGCCTGGTCCGGACTGGCCGGGTTCTCCGCCAGCTCCTCGGCACTGACACTCAGAATCCGGTGACCATCTTCCCGTCCGGTCTGGGCCTTGAGCAGCGTGTAGTGAAACGTCAAGTCGTACGTCCCGGGCAGCGGCGCAGCGGTGTAGACGTAGCCGGCGCTGGCGCTTTTCCTCTGGGGCGAATCGATCTCCAGCAGTCCGTCACCGGGTTGAATGGAATAGCCGGACGGGACCTCCCGGGGCCCGGCCAGGGCGGCCCGAACGCCGGTACCTCCGGAAAGATAGACCTTCCACGACCCCGCGGCTGGATGAGGTTTCGGGGCAGCCTCGGCCGCCGGTGCGGCCAGGATCAGAAGAGATCCCAGGATGGTGACCCAAAGTAGCGAATGTCGAATCATGAGTTCTTGTGCATCGTATGTTCTAAAACGTTAGCCGTTAGCACATTCTTCGGTGGACGAGAACGGAAAACGAGGAGAGATCCTTCAATCGTCAACCGCTATCGTCGCCGTTCTCGTACACCGATCTTGGCCCTTTTTGGACGACTGTGATCTCCGCTCGCGCAGCGACAAGGCGTTCAGGTTCATCTGTAATAGTTCACTAGTCTCCAGTGGGGATCCTGTAAACATGCGCGCCGGCGGCACTGAAGTCGTCCCGGATCCGGCCGTCTGCAAAGCCGCACTTGCGTCCCTGCTCGAACAGCACTTCCGGCGGGCCTTGGGCGTTCAACTCGGAAACGTCGATCGCCGCCGCCAGAGGCCTCTCGGTGCTGTTGACCGCGATGATGGTCCACCAGCCCTCGTGCGCCTTGGCCCAGGTTTCAATGCCGTCGGTGGCCGGGACGGTTCGCGACTTGCCTTTTGCTTCCAGTACGGGCCGCAGTTGAGCGAGCTCGGTGAGGACGTGCTTACTGGCGTCCCAGAGATTGTCCGGCCCCTCCCAGCTCACGCCGCCCTTGCCGTTGATTGTGGCTCGCGCGTAGCGGTATTCGAAGAACAGAATTCCCTTTGCGCCCCCGACGATGGATGCGTAGGCGCTGAGCCGTACCTGTTCGGGAGTCGGCCCCTCGGGGATCGAGGGATCATCTGACAGCCCGTCCGGGCCCTCGACCACGAAGGAAAACATCTGGGGCATGATCCAAACGGGCTTTTGTCCCCGGGATGCCTCCCGCGCGTCGGTGATCTGGCGGATGGTGGTTTTGACGATGTTGGGCGTCGGCTTCGGGCCGCGGGTGTAGCGATCGGGGATGATGACGTCAGCGAATACTCCGTACCGCTTGTAGGAGTAGGCGCTCCAGTCGATCAGGTCGACGAAGTGATGCGAGTCGAGCCGGCGGACTTCCTGGTATGAGCGGTGAATGATCTCGATGCCGTTGGGCCTGTCACAGAAGTGCGCTCCCGGCTCCTCGAGGAAGTGGTATCCGATGACGGCCGGGTGTTCCCGCTGGATGTTAGTCATCCGCCGAACGGTTGACAGGTCCTCACCGGCATACACGGAGCCGATGACGAAGATCCCGGCTTTGTGGACGGCGTCGAAGAGGTCCCACATTTGGGCTTGTCGCTTCGTGGTCGGCCAGCCGAGCATGACGCAATTCATGCCGGTCTTCTTGAACTCGGCGACATCGTCTTCGCCGAAGTTGGCGAGCATGCCGACGGGGAATGTCCGTTTGCCGTCGACCAGCATCATGCCGTCCGTATCGAAGCGGACCTTTCGGACACCCTCTTCGGGGCGCCGGCGCCGCAGGATCAAACGACTCTCGGCCTCGGCGACCTCCTCGTCGCCCCGGTTCAGTCGTGCCCGGACCTTATAGTCACCCATCGGGGTCTTGTCGGCGGAGAACCGAAAGGCGTGAGATCGACGATCCACCGGGGTGATTTCCCGCGTATCCACCACCGCGCCGTCTTTGCCTTCGTCCTGGCTGACGATTTCAACCACCAAGCTGTCAGCCATGTCCGCGTTGACCAGGACCTCGGTCTCGATCGGCGCCGAATCGCCCAGGACGACGGGGCGCTCCGTCCGCACGACGAGGTCTTGTGGAATGGAAACGCGCCTGGATACCGTGATCTTCCTTCCCTGGCCGTCGGCGATCGCCAGGGAGACCGTCTCGGTGCCCGCCATCAGCTTGTAATCGAAGGGCGAGATCATCGGACGAGCCCGTTCGGCTGGGACGGCATTCGCCTTCTCCGTCTCCCGGCATGACCATTCAACCTGCAGTTCTCCTTCCAGATCTCTCGACGCCGCAATGGAGGCCCTTGCCCGATTCGCTCCCCGAATACCGCCGCCCCAATCGATCGCGGCGAGACCGAACAGCGGCAGCTTCCCGGCCGGCTTCCCGTGGGGCACGGCACTCGAGAGCGTTATCCCGAAAGCCTGGACTCCGGAGAACACCTCGTCGAAAACAATCGCCTTTAGCGGGACGTCGCGCTGCGGGTAGACCGCCGTCACGTACATCGGCCACCCTCCGCCGTCGGCGATACGGTTTTGCACGTGCCTCACCGTCGTCTTGAGGACTTCCACGTTCCCGTGCTCCGTTCCGCCCAGCATCACCAGGTGGCGTTCCGACTCGCCGTCCGCGTAGTAGAGCGTTGCCGGGGCCGTCGTGTGACGCGAGTAAAGCGCGCTACCGAGCACATAGATCGCCGCGGCCGGCCGTTCAGGTAGCGTGATCGACTTACCGCCAAGTTTGACGCAGTTGTTTACACCGTCGTCGTATCGAGGGAAATCAAAGGGGATGCCTCCAAGTTCCCCGAGCCCGGGCTCGGGCATCTCCTCGGCGGGATAGGAACACTGAAAGTTGAAGTCGCCGTCTACCAGGTTCGTCACAAACGAGATGCCGTCGTTGTCAAAATAGGGCCGAAGATCGACCGTCGTAAAGTCGTCGGCAAACGCCGGTGCGGCGGCCGCCAAAAGCAACGTTGATATAAGATATCTCACCAAAGACAAACAATTTACGCGATCGCCAATTGATGATTGTCGATTGCTGATTTGCGAAGTAAGAACAAGAGACATCACTCTGGAAGTGTCATCGGTTCTCTTCCGTCGTTTTGATACTCGAGTTCAGCGGGTGTGTCCATTTGGCTTTCTCCTTCATAATTCAACAATCGACAACCATCAATCAAAGGGCGCCGCTAGAGGACTTCCAATCGGCGGTCTCCATCATCGCGATCGCCAAAATCCTGGTCTGACGCCAGTGCCATAAATGCCTCACCATGACCCAGATCTTCCGGACTGCCGGGAGCCGGGAGGATTTCGATGCCGTCGGCCGAATCGAAGACCCTGACGCGAATTCCCCACAGGGCCATGGTTCTGGCGTGTCGGATGTCGTGACCTCCGGTGTGCTGGTAGATGACATAGACGGTTCCGTCATCAAGCACTGCGGGGCATGAGTATCTGTAGACGGACGAATCGACCGCGTATCCCAGGCCTTCGGCGGGACCGTTCCATGTCCGGCCGTTGTCTTTGCTGAGGATGACTCTCAATCCAGACTTCGTCCGGGAACCGTGGAACGCGGCCAGTACGCCGTTTGGCAATTGAACCAGGTGAGGATCGTCCATCGTGACTCCCGTACTCACGGGCTCTGTCCAGGTTCTGCCTTCGTCATCTGAAAAGCAGATGTCGCCATCGGGGCGGGTCATTACGGCCAGCCTTCCATCCTTCATTTCGACGAGGGTGGGTTCGTGCATAGGATTGGTTTCTTTCCCTATAATTGAGCGGAGCTCGAAGGTCTGGCCATGGTCCTTTGAGGCGAAGATGGCCGTTCCGTCGAATGGCCTGCTGCTGTCGAAACGTTCATGCGCGCATCGGAGGACCGTGCCGTCGGCTAGTTGTATGGCAGGTTCGTTGCCGGTGGCGGTGGTGTCGGGAAGGAACCTGGGATCGCTCCAGGTTTGGCCATGGTCGGCAGAAAGTATATAGCCCAGCCGAAAGTAGAAACCGTTAGGCGCGGGCTCATCACCGACCGCGTGACGTTCGTCTACGAAGGTGCATAGAAGCGTGCCGTTGTTCATTTCGAGAATGCCTGGGTGAAGATTCGTGTTCTCGGTATCGACAAGGGTTGTTGGCTGCGACCACGTGAGGCCTGCGTCATCGGAGACCATCCGATGCACCCGGCCCCCTCTTGGCGCATGGAAACGCGGGACGAACCAGGTCGTGCCGCCCTGGTCGATCGCGCGATAAAGTTGGGGGACCCTCCGCATGAAATCCTGGTTTTTCTCGTCTTCCACGCCCGGGCCGACGGTGGGCATGCTGGCGTGCCAATACCCGGAATTGAACGTGACCATCCATCGGCCTGATTTCAATATGGCAATCGAGGCCCAGCCCACAAAACCGTTGTACCCTTCATACTCCTCGGGTTGATTCCGCCAGGGTCCGACCAGCATTCGCCTGCATACATATTTGCGATCCGGATCCGGATCTTTCCCTGCGATATTGAAGATGTTCATTGATGATTCCCTCAAACCTAGTTTCACAGATAAGCCTCAACTACCTGCCTTCTCCCCGTGCATCTTCTCCAGCAACTCCATATACGCGGCCCAGGCGGTCTCATCCCGCTTGGCCCTTGAGGAAAAGTAACCGAGTCCCAGTTGCCGGCGGTGATTTGGTGATGGATTCGGACCGCTGTAGTGCACGGCGTTGGATGCGTGGAACGCGACGTCGCCGGGTAACATGGCGAGCTCGATTTCCGGGTACGCATTTTGATCCGGTGGTTCAGGGAGCCACTGGCTGAACCCGGGCAGTCCGGATGGTTCGTGGGATAGCAGTCCGAGCTTGTGCGACCCGCGGAGGCAGCACAGCACGCCGTTCTCCTTGCTCGAAGCATCCAGCGCGAGCGTTGCGGTCAGTCCTTCCGGGGGATCCATATATTGAAAGGCATTGTCCTGGTGAGCCGGCGTCTCCGATCCGCTGTGGGCCGCCTTGGCGAAGAAGCTGACCCCCCGGTGCACGATCTCCTCGTCGTCCCAGAACGCCTTCACGAAATCCGTGATGCGGGGCGACCGGCAAAGTTCGCCGAAGAACGCGTCATGCTGATGGAGCCGGAAGGCGCTCTTCAATACATCCGGCGCGTCGTCTTCGAAAAACGCTTCGCCTAGTGGCAGGCCAGGGGCGATCTCCGTCACAAACCGAGCAAGGTGCTTTTCGATCTCCGCCAGATCTCGGGCATTGAACAAACCACGGGCAATCGTACAGCCGTCACGATTGAACTCGGCTACGCATGTCTCCAGGTCGGTCATCTAATCAATTCCCTCCGAAACCACCGGAAATGTCAAGATCGTGTATAGGATGATAGTTTTGTACCCAATATCCAGTATCATTGCTGTCCGAGACGCTATTATGTTCTCTCCGAATCGGTTGACGATGTCGGCGACGATAGCGTCCTCCGAGGAGGCAGAGGGAAAGGTCGCCAAAGTCGTATTCGTATGCAGTCGAGTACCGTGAAACGGGTTACGCAGTCTGCAAAGAATTGTTTCGGACAGGAGTGATTCAGTATGAGGGGTTTCTGGGCCTAAAAAAGAGCTCCATACAGCCAAATTCAGGCATTCTATTTTTGGAAGTCGTTGATACGCTAGAGAAACCTGTGGTGCGACCCAAATGACGAGGAGACAATGAACAACGCATACCGTTGGAGTTGCGTAAGCTCGGAGGTGGCATGGTCGCCTCGTGATGGGGCGCAGCTCGTTTCCTTTCAGGACAAACTCTTTCTTCTGGGTGGCTGGAACCAGTGGGCGAATGACAGAGCCGACATCGCCGGCGTTGGCGTCGGATCTTTCGAGTCGGACGTGTGCTCGGAGGTGTGGTGCTCGGAGGACGACGGTGGCAGCTGGTACCTGGCGGTCACCGCGCCGTGGAAAGGCCGGCACATGCACGGGGCCGTCGTGCATGATGATCACATCTGGATTGTCGGGGCTGAGAACGGGACCGACGACGACGTGTGGAAGTCAAAAGACGGAGTGCATTGGAAACTCGTCGCGCCAACCGTTCCCTGGCAAGAGCGCGGCAACCAGATGGTCACCGTTTTCGACGGATCAATCTGGGTCATGGGTGGCCAGGCCAGCGCACCCGCCCAATCCAATTTCGCAACGGACTTGAAGGCCGGGAAACCTTTTCCGCCGGCGCCTCCACCGTTGAGCGACGTCTGGCGGACCAAGGATGGCCTGAGCTGGGAGCGGGTGACGGACAGCGCGCCCTGGGCGCCCAGGGGTATGATCACCGGCGCGAATGGCGGCGTTCCGGTTCTCCACGATCGAATGTGGGTCCTGGGCGGCGGATACGTCGGATCGGGCGGGACCACAGTGAGTTCACTGCGCTACGACCTCGAACAGCAGCCAAGACTGAAGGCACGCCTCTACCATAACGATGTGTGGTCGTCGGCGGACGGCCGCGAATGGACCTGTCACCTTGCGGAGGGAAAAGCTCCCTGGCCGGCACGCTCCTATCACGATACCGCGGCGTGGGACGGTAAGCTTTGGGTGTTGGGAGGGCATCGAGGAATAGCGGACCACCCATCTGAACTTTGGACCGAAGGCAATCGCAATGACGTATGGTATTCAGAGGACGGCGAACATTGGGAGGAAATACCCAACACGCCGTGGAGCCTACGCCACGCATGTGCCGTCTACGTCCACCGGGATGCTCTTTTCCTGGCAGCGGGAAATGCGGTAACCGTCTCGGAGGAACAGGTAGAACTGAGCAAGCAAGACTTAACTCACCGGATGGAGTGTGCGTGGAGTCCGGGGGATGTGTGGCGTTTGGATCGTGTCGCCGCTGACTAGTCCGCATTGTTCACACTTTTTCTACTGCGCAAATGGATGTCACACGAAATCAAGGAGTTGGGTCTGGACGTCGACCACGAAGTGTGTCGGTTAAGTGTATCCGAATAAGTGGAGCGGTTAAGTGTGGGAGATGCGCGAAGCGAACACTTAAACGTACACTTACTCGCCACCCCAGATCTTAACGTCGTCCCAGTCACCGAAGTTGTTGAACGAGCCGATGCCGAACCCGCCGGAGAGAAATGTCTCGTCCTCGACCGACATGCACGGCTTTGCCATGTCATCAAAGAACACCTGGATGAGAGCTCCTTTCCGGATAACCTTTACCTGGTGCCAGTTGTCGTCCCAGTTCGTTCCTGGATTCTCTTTGCTTGTGTGTTTCGAGATCGGCCTGCGCGGCTCGTCGTTGACGAGATGGATCTGGTTGGACTTCTCATCCGTTTTCATACCGAAATGGACATAGTAAAATTTCGTCGGCCCCTGGTATCCAAAGAAGACGATCATGTCCTGGTGCGGACCGTCTTCCTTGTCCCGGCTCTTCACCTTTACCTCGAATACGAAGTCGCTTACCACGATGTCCTTCAGTACGGACCGGCTGCGCGGGCTCTTCACCATCGGTTCGTATGTCGATCTGCTGCCCAGCCTGTAGATTTGTCCTTCGTCACTCTTAACAATGCTCCAGTTTTCTTTGTCCATCGGCTCCCATTCATGGGCGCCCTCCTCAAAATCCGTGCTATAGACGAGAGCGTATTTCTCTTTGATGTCATCGCCGGGGAGATTATTTTTCGTTTCCGCGCTTCTGCCGGGCAGAGCGATTAAGGTCGCTCCCACTGTTAGCAGGCATATTGTCAGTTTGTATCTCTTCATTGCCATTTCCTTGTTTCGCTCTTGAATCGTTCTCAGAAGCTTGCTACAGCTGCGGTTCTCAAAACCACTCCCGTGTACAGATATTTTTCGGACGGTGCACTAGTCCGCCACCACCCGGTAGTTCTTTGACGTGGACGGTCCGGTGGGATCGAACATGATGATGGCAGCGCCGTTTCCGATGGCGATCGCGCCGGTGTCCGTGAAATTCGAGGAAACCAGGTCGGGCGTGGATTGCAGCCGGTACGTCGCGTTCGACACACTGTCGAAGGTCGCCCCCAGCGTGTCCTCGATCACCACGAGTTCGACGGACGGTTCGGGGATTGGTACCGCAAAAAACTGGATTTCTCCGAACCCGACGAAACCGCCATCGCCATGATTCGATAAGATGTCCAGCGCGACGAAGCGGGCAGGGACGTTGCCGAAGTTAATCACATCGGGAACGGTCTGGTTCACATCTCCTTCGGGTGCAATCGTGAAATTGGTTGTGCTTCCCAACTGTGTCCAGCCCGTTGAGATAAATGCCGAGGCATTCCCGTCACTATTGTCATTATGATCAAAGGCCGCATTCAGGTACCAGATGTCAGCCGTAGCCACGCCGCGATCTTCGTTGTTTAAACCGCCCTCTGAAGCATCCGGGTTGAAGTTAAAGAAGAACGCGTCTTGAAGCGTGTAGGTCCGCCCTAGATCGACCTTGAACCAGTTACCCTCAGTAGGATTAATGTCCGCCAGAAAGTTGAAGTCGTCGCCGAATGCGTTCGTTCCGAAGGTGTGCGCGTAATTGTTCGGGTCGGCCGCGCTCCCTCCAGTATGCAAGATGCCTGTGCCATTAATCGCTCTATCCGGTGTGCGTACACCCCCGCAAATGTGGGATATGCAGGAGCGGTCGACGGTCTGGCTCGCGGTGGGGGTAATCGAGCCGTCAAACGCGCCGGGAGGGCCACTGCCATCGTCGCCGATTGCGCCGAAGATCATAGTAGAACCTGAAGGAGGGACGCTGCCCTGCGTCAACCATTCGACGTCGAATCGCGCAAAGCTGATACGTTCGTAGCGGTTCTGGTCGCCGTTTTCGTAGAGCAGACCGATCGTCCCGTCCGGCAGGGAAACCAGGCAGGAATAAGCGCAGGGCCCGAGATGTACTGTCCTTGCTACCGGCCAAGTATTGCCGTCATCGTAACTCATCCGAACCGTCATGTTAACACGGTTACCAAAGGTAGAGGCGGGGTTGGAGAAGAGGATGGGGTCCCGGTCCTGTCCTTCCTCCCGAAACGGGTGACGCAGAATGGATGCCTGGCAGGCGGTGTCGATCAGTTCCCAGTCTTGCACCCGCTCGGTCCATGTCGCACCTCCATCCCCGCTGATGGAATAGTACCGGGTATGTCTGGGTTGCTCTTCCGGCCGCTGGTTGCGCATGTCCAGTCGCAGACTGCCGTCGGAAAGCTCCGCGACTTGCGTTTCGGTGCTCGTGCTGTCAATTCTGCCGCCGGCGTGCCAGCTCTGCCCGTGGTCGTCGCTGTAGACGATCATGGCTCTGCTCTCTAATTCCGGCCCCAGCCCGTAGGGAATCACCAATCTCCCATCCGAGGTCTGTATGCCGGCACCAGGCCCGGTCTTCTTTCCAATGTCCGCCGTGACATCCGTAATCTGCTCGGTAATATCAAGCGGCGGAGACCATGTGAGCCCGTCATCCGTGCTCTCCGTGACAATGGTTCGAATGGCGCCGTATCGTAAGAGCGCTTCCCATTCCCGGATATCGACGGGTCCGTCGGGAAAGAGGGTCACGAAAAGGAAGATGGTGCCGGTGTTGGTATCGGCCACGGGACAAGGGTTCACCCAGGCGTCCAGTTCTCCCTGGGATTCCAAAACGAGTTGCATGGGCCCCCATGTCTCGCCTCCGTCTTCACTCCGTTTCAGCACAATGTCAGTGCGCGAACGATCCGGTGCAGCCCGCCGCGCCTCGCAGAAGGCCAGCAGCGTCTGGTTTTTCGACAGCACGATTCCTGGAATACGCATCAGCGGATAATTACTCTCACCCGCCTGAAAGAGGACTGTTTGCGTGAGCTCACCCATCGAGACACTTGCGACCAGGAATAACGCCAGTCCTGCCCAAGCCGAGCCTCGCAAGACATGCCTGCCGTCAATTCCTCTTACCTTCTTTGCAGCCATGATTATGATCTTCCAAACAGTGGGTTCTAGCCAGGATTCTATAACGGTTACGTTCAAATAGTGATCTTGATAGTATGAGAAGGCTCTAGAAAACCAGAACAATCCTCGCCAGCGCATTTTTCCCCGCCAGCCGCCCAAAAGGCGCGATTTCCCTCAGAAACTCCGGCATCTCCCCTTATGGCAAAACTTCAGCCGGTTTCCTCGCGAGCCGTTAGATAATCACGCTCACTTTATTAACGCTTATGATTCGTGTGCATATTCTGTCTGTCGTCTTGAGGTGGTTGCTGCTGACATCAGCGGCGCTTCCTTGCCTTGTCGGCGATCCGCAGGTATCCAACGTGCGTGCCGAGCAGCGGGCCGGATTGAAGGCGGCGAAAGTAATCTTATAGGACGAGTCCGCCGGCGCCCGACCTGAGCGACTGGACATTGAGCGGCGGCGCAAACGGCTATCGTCTGCCGAGCGAAGCCGAGAGGGAATACGCCGCACGAGGCGGGAAGGAAGGCAACGACACGGAATACAGCGGGAGCGATACGATCGGGGACGTTGCGTGGTATGACTTGAACAGTGGCGGACACAGCCACGAGGTCGGCACAAAGGGGCACAACGAACTGGGAACGTATGACATGAGCGGTAATGTTTGGGAGTGGTGCCAAGACTGGTATCGCCCCGGGTATGAGGTCTCGCACCGCGTGGAACGCGGCGGCGGTTGGTACCGCTTCGCCGACCGTTGTCGAGTTGCCAATCGCTGCCACTGGGCCCCGGGCGACGGGAATGCAATCAAGTGAGACCCCATAAAGGCCTCGGGTTAGAAACGCCCAAAAGCTTCGCCAGGGCGCACCCCGACGGACGCTCCGGTCGGGCTGCGCCCTCCCCGAGCCCCGGCCTTGACAATACATCTATACTGGACCGATATTCAACCTGTAACCTGGTGCCTGGACTAACATAACTACTGGACCAGTTCGGTGAGCCCGGCCAGAGATTTGATCTTTGAATTGACGCGAGGGATTGGCGTTTAACCGGCTGCACGCTTCGCAACATGGGTGTGCGGGCAGTTTGTATGCCATTCTCAACTTAACCGCTGGTCCGGATTTCCGGGTCCACCTCTGAATGTTGATAGGAGTTAGATGATGGAAGTTGCTAAGACTGAGTTTGTTAATGGCTTGATCGCCAAGATGACATTAGAACAAAAAGTAGGACAGTGTTTTGTTATAGGCTTTGTTGGCACGGTAATCACACCAGAAATTTTGAGGCGTATCAGGGATTATTGTCCTTCGGGTATTCGCGCGGGTCTGTATTGGCGCGTCCGGACCGCCTATCATGATCCCAATGGGACAAGTGAAAAATACGCTTATCGAATATTGCGAACTCCAACAGGGACAGTAAAAGACTATATTGCCGACATGCCCGTACCCCATTGCACTAACGCTGAGTTTTGCCAGTTCCTTAACACGCTCAAGCGAGCAGCTCTCGAAAATGAACCGAAACTTCCCCTTCACATAACATTTGATATGGAAGGCGACATCAGCTCTGATTATTATCGTGGCGGTACGCATTATTTTCCAAGTTACCTCGGCATTGCACAGTCTGGTGATCCGCAAATGGCATATGATGTTACCTGGGCGGTAGCACGGCAAATGGTGCCGCTTGGATTTGGCTGGACACACTCATTAGTTTTAGACATCAACTCAAATCCAATGAATCCTGAAATTGGCACACGGAGTTTTGGTGCCAATGCTGATAGGGTTATAGAGTATGCCCGACAGGCACTAAAAGGTTATAATGACGGAGGATTGATCTCGACCGGCAAACATTTCCCGGGCCGTGGCGAATCAACTTCAGATGCCCATGCCCAGCTTCCGGTTATTGATTTATCTAAAGAAGAGATGCAGGAACATCTCGCTCCTTATCGGGCTCTAATTAAAGAAGGGCTTCCGGTCGTTATGACAGCGCACACTGCGTATCCAGGCCTCGACCCTTCAGGATTATCGGCAACCCTTTCAAAAGCGATCGTGACGGATCTACTCAAAAACGAGATGGGCTTTCAGGGCGTTGTGGCAACAGATGAAATGTCGATGGGAGGGATCATTCAGAAGTACGAACTTGCCGAGGCATGTGTACTGGCGCTCAATGCTGGAATAGATTTGGTGCTGATCAGAGATGAAGGGCCAATAATTGATGAAGTTTTCCCCAGCGTCGTTGACGCTGTACGGAAAGGGGATTTGCCGTTAGAACGAATCGAAGATGCTGTTCGCCGGACGTTGTCTATAAAATATGATTATGGCTTTTTTGAGAAGGATGGCTTGAAGAATCCGGGAAAAGCCGGCGAGGGTATTAATGATGAAAAAGTAAAAACACTTGCACGGGTATCAGCAAAGAAGGCGTTGACACTTTTGAGGGACGAAAAAGGACAACTGCCTCTGGACAAATCTGTAAAAGTACTTCTTGTCGAACAGATCAACTGGTTACATGAGATGACAAATAGCCAACGGTGCCATCCCAGCCTTTTATGGGAGAAGCTTTTGGATCATTCAGACAATGTCGGAATAGTCGAGACACGTATGGTTTTTACTGATGAAGACCGCAAGCGAGTTATGGCTCGTTATGAACAGTCCGACGTGATCATTATTACCAACTACTTTAATCGCGGGCAATCTAATGGTAACGATTTTGTAAAAGAGATTTGCCTTTTGAGTAAACCTGTGATCGTCGTGACCAACAGTCCTTATCCTTTCACGGTTCAGCCGGAGTATGAGACCGTGATCGTGACATACGGCTGTTCTCCGGAGTCAATGGAAGAGACCGCGAAAATGATCTTTGGAAAATGCGAAAGATCTTAGAATAGAATTCGTTTGGAATGGTTTTATAAAATGGAAATTAAGCGTAGCACTGTAGTAAAGCATTTACTATGGGAAATCTCAGTTTATGAGTTATCAACGTGCAATGACTGCAAAAAAAGTTGAAAGGACAGGGAAATGGCGAAAAAAATGAAAGCGGCGCACCTGAAAGGTTATCAAAATTTCGAAATAGTCGAAGTTGACATTCCAGCCATAACTCCTGACCAGGTTTTGGTGAAAGTAGACAAGGTTGGAATCTGCGGTTCCGATATAGGTATGTGGAACAACCACCATTTTTTTAATGATTTGTATGACTGGAAAGATTTCACTCCCGGTGAACATGGTCATGAAAGCAGCGGGACGGTCGTGGAGGTCGGAAAGAACGTCAAGGACATCAAAGAAGGCGACCAGGTAGCTAGGCTGAATCTTTACGACGACTGGGATCTGAAAATGTGCTGCTTTGCAGATTACGTCGTCAGTGACTGCTCGATCGTTTGTGATGGAGCCGACCCGGAAGTGATGTGCTTTACCGACCCCGTAATGGTTGCGCTGAATCATATTTGGCACGCAATGGTTTCGCCGGGAGATACCGTCGTTGTAATGGGCCAGGGGCTTTTAGGGCTAATTGTAACTCAGCTTCTTAACCACAACCACATTAATGTTATTGCCACCGACATATCGCAAAGAAGGCTTAAGTTCGCCGAAGACTTCGGCGCAACGGTATACAATCCCGAGAAGGTAGACCTTGTTGACGAAATGTTGAAGTTAAATAAACCTATTGCTGCGGTGATCGAATGCAGCGGTGCCGATGAGGCTATCGATGCTGCTTGCCAGATTGTAACAAGAGGCGGTCGGCTGATCATTATGGGCGCAACACGAACAAAGATCACCCTGAACTACACCCAGATGCGAATCAAGGGCGGAACGGTTGTCTTCCCGATGAACAGGATAAACCATAAGGACAACTGGGAACCGGCAGCAGAACTTTTGATGAAAGGTTGCGTCCAGGTCAAGGATTTCGTTGATAAACGAGACAAGCTGGAGAACATTCAGCAGGTCCTTGAGAACTACGACCCGCAATGGATTCGGGTCCTTTTAGATGTTTGACTTTAGCGTGCTCATCTTTAGAATTTACAATCTTGGGCGGCCTCAAATATAGCGACCACATTCTCCGGTAGTCCCCCCGAAAAAAACCATCCAGCCTGAACTGCAAGCACGTACGAGTCACTTGCAGCGGCATCCGTGGACCAATACTCTGCCGCCATGGAGTACGAGGATTCCTGAAAAGCTGCGGGATCGAGGAAGTTAGGATCTCAGACCTCAAAAGAGCCGCTTCTCAGCGTCCGGACCATTCTGCATCGGGCCGATACTTTGGACCCGAGGGCTTGGTCACCACCTTCCCCGACCGGCCAAGGATTTAATCGAATGCCTTGCCCTGGAGACCAGAGATTACAGGTTCGTGTTCAGACGGGATTTTTCGGGGGGACAGCGCGGAGAAGCATCGCCTTTTTGATTGGCTGGACATCGACCTCCGCATCAAGAATGTCCCCTACTTCATCTGCGGCAGAATGATCCCACGCATGATAATATTCTGACAGAAGAAAAACACAAGTAGTACGGGCAAAGAATTCAGCACGAAGGCCGCCATCACCAGGAACGGTTCGTCGCCAAACCACTGCGAAAACTGGTAGGTCCAGACCGCCAGCGTCCAGATCTTGCGGTCCTGCGCAACCAGGATCGCCCACTCCCACCCGTTGTACGCGGCGATGAAAGCCGTCAACGCGCTCACCGCCAGGATCGGCTTCACCATCGGCAGCGAGATCATGCGGAAGATCTGCATCTCATTCGCACCATCGATGGTCGCCGCCTCGTACAACTCCTGGGGCAGCGAATCGAAGAACCCTTTCAGCAGGAAAATGCTCATGCCGTTCACCGCGGTCGGCAAGACCAGCGCCGCAAACGTGTTGAGCAAACCCAGGTCCCTGAGCAGCAGGAACCCGGGGATTGCGCTCACCGCGGCCGGGAACGCCATCGTCCCGACAAAGTACAGCAGGATCACGTTCGTGTGCCGCAGGCGAAACCGACTCATGGCATACGCGGCCATCGGGTTCACTGTCAGCGTCAGCAACAGCGTCAACCCCACCAGGATGATCGTGTTCCCAACGGCTCGGCCGCGGAAGAGCAGGTTGTCCGCCGCCGTGTAGTAGTTCCCAAATGCCTGGCGCAGGGCAAAACGCCACTCGAAGTTGGAAAAGGTGTCCAGGAACGCTCCGCGAAACGGAATCCGAAGCTGTTCGATCCGCCCCAGCTCCAGCCCATAGGCTTTGTTGAGCGCCGCCAGTGAACCATGACAATCAAGCGCGAACCGCTGGAAAGCCAACTCCGGCAGCGTGTCACGAATGCGCCACTCCTCGACCGGGACCCGGGTGCGCACGAAATCCATCCAGATCTTTCCGTACAGCCGATTGTCCGGCACCACCGCCGTCAGGGGCGCCTCGTCCCACTTCGCAACCGTCCGCCACTCGTCCCAACCGCCGTGCATCAGGCGGTTGAACGAGTCCAGGTCGTGGAACCGTTCCTCCAGGAACTGCACAAAGTCCTCCCGCACCCCCCGGGTGAGTCCGATCTCCACGTGACGCAGCGGGAAGCGCTCAACCAGGAACTGGTCCCACGCGTCCCTCACTTCGCCGGTCGCGTCCGCGGGCACAGGGAACGGTAACGATGTTAACCGCCCGCGATCCTCGATTTCCAGGGCGCTGGCCGCGAAAGCTTCCCAGGTGTAGGCCAACGCTGCCGGTCGCAGGTATGCCGTCGCTGCCGGGTCCCTCCCCAAAAATCGCGCATAGCGATGCTCCCGGTGCGCCTGTCGAAACCCGAGCAGGTCGATGCTACGCGTGTCGCCGTGAGGAAGGTAACTCTGCTGGTCCAGTGGCGGGCCGCGCCACTCGGCCGTGGTCACCTCGTTGTACGAGTTGACCGCGATCTCCCAGGCCTCGTTGAAACGCTCGACGCTCCCATACCTCTCGCGCAGGAAAGGCGCCACGTCGCGCTGGTCGTAGGCCACCACCGCTTCCTCGAGATGCCACTCCCCCAGGAACGCTGACAGATCCTCCGCCATGCGCCGAAAACGGCGCGCCTGCCCTGGGTCCTCCAGCTCGGCAAGCTGCGCGCCCGCCCACGCATCGGAATCCTCCACCTCCTCGCCCACCCGCCGCCAGGTGCGCCACTCGGACGGCCAGTCGGGGAAGTAGCCCTGCAGCTCATCCATGCTGTTCCGCATCCGGGGCGGGAAATACGAGCAAAGCACCCGCATCAGCCGGTCTTCGCGACTCCAGGAATGCCGTGGCAAAGCCGACCGACGATGGTAGTCGAAGTGCGTCCCCATCGAGCCCGTCAGGGTCACCATGAACGGATACACCATCGCCACGCCACCCACCACGAGCGCCAGGTAGATCGCCAGCAGGAAAAACCTCCCCGAGACACTCTTACGTTCGCTGTCGTTCAGGATCGCCATTCGACTCAGACCTCCCCGGCCCGACGAAAATCCACCCGGTTCAGGATGCGCATCTGCAGGTAGGTGAACGCGATCAGGGCCGTGCCCAGGATGCAGGCGTAACTCGTCGCAATACTGAAGCGGAGGTTCACGTAGGCCTCTTGCCAGATCGCCATCCCCAGCACCATGGTCTCCTTGCCCGGACCGCCGAACGTCAGAAGAAAAATGCTCGCCATTCCCTGGAACGTTCCGATGAAGGCGCCAACAAGGTTGATCAGGATCAGCGGCATGATCGTCGGCAACGAGATGTAGCGGATCTTCAGCAGGATCCCGCAGCCATCGATTCCCGCCGCATCGTAAAGATCGTCAGGCACCGACTTCAGCGCCGCCTGGTAAATCATGCTGGTGATCCCCGCACCCGCCCAGACGCCCGGCAGGATAACGCAGATCATCACGGTCGCGGGATTGCCCAGCCAGTCCACCGGCTGGAACCCCAGCCAGCCAAACAGCGTCATGCACACCCTGTTGATCGTGCCGGCTGCCGTCCCGTCGAACATTTCCTTCCACATCAGCGTCACCACCAGGCCGCTGGTGACCTGCGGCAGGAAGAACAGGGTGCGCAGGAACATCTGGCCCCACGGTGCTTCAGTCAGCATCAGCGCGAGAACAATCGGCGTGAGAAAGCTCAGCACCATGCTCCAGATCACGAACTCCAGCGTGGTGAGCAGGTAATGGTAGAAATTCGGGTCGAGGAAGACGTGGATGAAGTTGTCGAGCCCGACGAAAGGCGCTCCGCCTCCAACCTTGTAGTCCTGGAACGCCATCAACGTGCCGCGCAGCAACGGGTAGTAGCTCCACATTCCCACCAGGACAACCGCCGCGGCCAGCAGCGCCCAGGGAAGATACCCCCCGTAAACCCCGACGTGGCTCGGCCGCCTCCGCAGCATGCTTCGCGCAAACAACACCAGGCAGCCCCCGACCAGGATCGCCAGCACCATGGCGATCCCCCGCGCAACCGGCCGGTGTTGATCAATCTCCTCCTGGGGACGGTCGAACATCAGGCCACGCTCCGAGTCACGTTGTAACGCCTTCAGCGCCGCCTTGTAATCGAAGTCCCTCCCGGTCGGGCGAAGGATCAGGTCGAGAACCTCCCTCTCCCAGAAGCCGCGGAACAGGTACCACCGCCCCATGAACGGCTCCAAAACCAACTCGATCTCGCCGCCGTCGATCCGTTCCCAGAGCCTCTGGTAATCCGGTGGACACTCCCGCACGTAGTCGCCGAACCCCAGGCGGCGCAGGTCGTGCGGGTTCAGGAACCGGGCCTGTCCCGCTGCCACCCGGCGGCGAATGTCCTCGTCGGCAGATTCATCCCCCGACCTTCGCCACATCAGTTCCCAGAGAAAGTCCCGGTACGCCTTGCGCGAGGCTTCATTCCCACCTCCGCGTCGCGCAACGTCCTTGCCCATGATCGTGTACTCGATCGAGTTCTGCAGAACCGGCTTCTGGTCTCTTGTCATTCCCGGGAAAGGCATCATCCCCAGGTCCGCAGGATCCACCGCCCAGGAGAAGGCGGTAAGATCTCTGCCAAACAGCGCGTACAGCGCGAGATCCCGGCCGAGACGCTCGACCACGAGCCAATTGGACGGCTGCATGACGCACCCGGTAATCACCTCCCCGGGTTCGAAGCTCACCACTCTCCCCTCCACCTCCACCGATCCCGCCGCCACCTCCTCCTCGCTCAACTCGACCGGCTCGCCGGTTTCCGGATCAACAAGCCACGGCGCCCAGCGGAGCCGATGATAGAACCGCGCCAGGGCCAGGCTGCCTTCCCCGGCCACGTTGGTCCGCCAGCGAACCGCTGCGCCGGAAAGATCCTCTCCCGTGTCCGGCGCTCTCAGCTCCTGCTCCTGCTCGTTGAACGTGTACACCCGCCCGCTGGTCGGACTGGTGCGTTCCTGGACGATCACGCTCTCGCCCGTCGTCGCCATGAATGGCCAGGCCACGAACGAGTAGGAGGGGAGCGCTACCGCTGGTGAGCCAAGATCATGATTGTAAACAAGCCGACACCAGCGGATGAACTCTTCCCAGTCCCCGGGCGGCTCCATCGGATCAAGCCCCGCTTTCACCAGCCGCGATCGGCTGAAGAGAATGCCAACAAAATTCCCCTTCCCCCGTGGCAGTCCCCATGGCTGACCGTCAATGGTCCCCGCCTGGCGCATCGCCGCGGGTAACCGCATCCAGCCATCCCACTTCGCCTCGTCCGCATCGATGCGCCCGTTGAGATCGTCGCTCCCGTCCGGACGTCGCTTGGGTGAGCCGTCGGCACGAATGCCATCGCGCCCGATCCATTCGCTCAACGGATACGCGAGCCCCTGGGAAACCGCGTGACGAACTTCGCTGGAGAAAAGGTCGGGCCCGTTGTTGGCCGCCATCCCCATCGCCAGGCTTGCGCTCGCACCCGCCCCCTCAACCTGGATCCCCGACCAGGACTGCACCGGGTACTGGGGATGACGCTCCCGCAACTCGCGCACCCCCTTGGCCTGGCGGTCCTGAGGATTCAATACCCGCTCAACGACCCGCACGACCTGGGGAGCGGCGCCGTCCCCGGCCGCAACCGGACCTGTGAACGGCAGAACCGCGACGGCGACGACCAGCATCGCCACGAGCGCGCCCCGCCTTCCCACGGTCAGGGCGCGGCTGTGTGAAGACGACATATTTTCCACCTGTGCGCGTTCGTGCATCCTCGTGTCCTGTCCCAGAAATAACGACACTGGATCAGCGGTCCGACCAACGGATTGACGCAATACCTCGTGCCCGCCAAGAGACTAGGCTGACTTGCAAGAAACTCCTCTCCCTGCTGGGAGCGACTCTACCTTCGACGTGTTCCACTCTTCAAGCCCAAGTTGCCCTCCCTCCTATCCATCTTGGTAGGGCCAGCGCGTCGTGGATTAACCGTCCCAAGTCGGTTGTGCGTTGTCCGTGGCTTGTCGGAGCGCTCCCCCCCCCCAATTCTCCTCTCGAATCAGCCCTGTAAGAACCGGCGGGTTCTGGGATAATCCATACATCAGTCTCAGCCGCGCCCGAAATTTTCTAGATTCGTATGATAGGGGAACACCATAATCATGCCCGGAGCAGCGGAGATCCTCTCCATGACGGAAGATGAAAGACAGTTTCTGGATGAGAACGGCTACTGCATCCTGGAGGATTCGATTCCCGCGGGTCTAGCGGATCGTCCGTCTGTGGCCGGACCCCACTATTCAGCCCAAGTTCAGTGAGACGTTTCCCCCGTCTGTCCTTGCCCCCAACTCTGGACACTACGGGCTCACACATTGCGCTTCAATCAAACCGTCCGGGGTTTCGTTTCGCTCGGGTTGATCGCTCCATCCGGTGCGCGTACATCCCCTACGGTCTGGCTCGCGGTGGGGGTAATCGAGCCGTCTAACGCGCCGGGAGGGCCACTCCCATCGTCGCCGATTGCGCCGAAGACCATTGCAGGAGAGACGCTGCCCTGCGTCAACCATTCGAGGCCGAACCGCACAAAGCTCATGCGCGCATAGCGATTCTCCTGCTTATCGCCGTTTTCGTAGAACAGCCCGGCCGTCCCGTCCGGCAGGGAAACCAGGGAGGAATAAGCGCACGGCCCCGGATACACCGTCCTGGCGACCGGCCAGCTATTGCCATCATCATAACTCATCCGAACCGTCATGTTCGCACGGAGTTGGAAGGTAGACGCAGGGTTCGCAAAGAGAATGGGGTCCCGGTCTTGCCCCTTCGGCCGAAACGGGTGCCGCCAGATGGACGCCTGGCAGGCGGTGTCGAGCAGTGCTTCATCGCGTACTTGTTCTGTCCACGTCGCCCCGCCGTCGCGGCTAATGGAATAGTACCGGCAATGTCTTGGCTTTTCTTCCGGCCCCCGGTTGCGCGAGTCCATTCGCAGGCTGCCGTCGTTGAGCTCCACGACCTGCGTTTCGGTGCTCCTGCTCTCAACTCTGCCGCCGATTTCCCAAGTCTCTCCGTGGTCGTCGCTATAAACTATCGCCGTCTCGCTCTCCATTTCCGGCCCAAAAGCGAAGGGAACCACCAATCTCCCATCGGAGGTCTGCATGCCGGTACCGGGGCCGGTCTTCCTGCCCATGTCGCTGGTCACATCCGTAATCTGCGCGGTAATATCAAGCGGCGGAGACCACGTGAGCCCGTCATCCGTGCTCTTCGTGACCATGGTTCGTATGGTGCCGTATCGCCTGAGCGCTTCCCACGCCCGCATCTCGACGGGTCCGTCAGGGAAACGCTGCACGAACAAGAAGATGGTACCGGTGACGGCATCGGCCACGGGACAGACATTCGCCCAGACCCGGGTGTCCGTTTCCTCCTGGGATTTTTTCAAAACGCGTTGCATGGGGCCCCATGTCTTACCTCCGTCTCGACTGCGTTTCAGGACGATGTCAGTGCGCGAACGATCCCCTCCCTCCCGCCCTTCGGCGAATGCCAGCAGCGTCTCCTGTTTCGACAGCACGATTCCTGGAATGCGCATCTCGCGATAACCATTTTCGCCCTTGTGAAAGACGAGGGTTTGCGTGAATTCGCCCATCTTTTGGTTGGCCATTCCGGCAGCTGGTTCTTCTGCGGGCTGTTGCTTCTTGCCGTCGGGATCGTTCGGCTGGAGTTCCTTGGCCATCTAGACACTTGCGACCAGGAACAACGCCAGTCCTATCGACGCCGAGCCTCGCAGCAAATTCCTTCCATCCATTCCTCTTGCTCTCTTTGCAGCCAGGATACAATCCTCCAAACAGTGGGTTCCAGCCAGGATTCCTGCGTTCATGGTAACTATCTCGGGCAGTTCCACCATGGCGCTACCACCGAAGCAATCGTAGTCTACCCCCCCCGAGCGCAACAGGAAAATCACGGGCGGCATCGCCGATTGTATGTGAACCTGATCGGGCAGTGTAATGACCTTGACCCCTCCGCCGGGTTTGGCATTAGCTCTCAACCGGAAATCCGGGGCTTCAGATCGTGTCACGAGAGTTCGCCCCGAGATTGCGGGAAAGCAAATCCCTGTCAGTTGATGAACGGGGACGTCCAGGTCCAGGATCTCGTTGATAACCGCGACCGGCTGGGGACCATTCAACAAGTCCAGGAAAACTACGACCCCGAATGGATTCGCGTTGTGCTGGAAGTTTAAATTGTCTGACAATCAAGGAAAACTCAGCGCCCTGATTTCAGACTCTGTCAACACACCTTTGAAAAACGCCAC
>Ga0310123_10000219_pt1 | contig 51457 bp, 41 predicted proteins | sample CB6_AW_1057_MG_FD_203505 | JGI IMG/M metagenome (GOLD analysis project Ga0310123, IMG submission 203505) | Marine microbial communities from Western Arctic Ocean, Canada - CB6_AW_1057 | ecosystem: Environmental > Aquatic > Marine > Oceanic | place: Canada: Western Arctic Ocean | collected... | reverse complement strand
AAACATGCCGAGAAATTGTGGCGAAAAATCGTCAAGTGGCAAGAGGTCAGCGGTCGTAGAATCAGATTGTCGTGAGAGAGGCGCGTGAGCTGTGGTCGTGGATGATACAAGCATCGCACCGGCAACAGTGATCGCCAGTGCAACCGTGAGTCGAGCTAACCAGGTGTTTGGCCGAGATGTATTCCGGATCATAGTTCCAGTCCTCATGAGATTGTACGTTTTAACGACGGTGCGACGGGCTGACCCATGTGCTGTTCCTGATTTAGCACCGTGGTCGACGCGTCAAAAGCGGAATTGTCCCGATAAATAGAATCCTTCCAGTTGCAGGTTGCCGGTGTCACTCTGAATGACGTAACTGAGGTCGAACGAGCGGTAGCCAAGTGTTATGCCGACCATCCTGGATAAATTCAGTGTGGCGTAGATATCGATATCCAGATACTGAGCCCGGTAGTTTTCTGAGAGGTTGTCTGGGAGTACAAAGGCTGTAATTTCAGCAGTGAGTGGTGTAAACCGCGTGATGTAGACGCGAGCAATGCCACCAACCGCTGGGACTGGAGCCCAATGACTCGAGTACTCCTTGTCTTTGTCATTGCTGAGTACCGTTCGGATTTTCGTGTACGTGGTTTCAGCCAGTACGCCGATAAATCCCCTTGAGCGAGAGATTACGTCATATTCGTAACCGAAGCGCCACCTATCCAATTCCAATAATGAAGTCACGGGAAGCGTGTCGGTGAAGGAAATTCCATTAAACACCAGTTCACGATTAAGGGTCGATTGCTGCTTGTACTGAATCGGTACGGTTGACATTCGAAGCTTGTGACGTTGGCTGGGTTTAAACCGAAGATTAACCCGCGGGTGTAATTGTCTTTGTAATCCAAGGTCTGCGCGGAAGTCGATATTACTGCCTGCGATGCCGAACTGTTCGCTCGACATTGCTATGTTCCCGTAGGGGTTCCACAATCCAGCGCTAATCTCAAGGACGTAATCTTCGCCGACAGCAGGTCCGACCCATAGTGAGTTTTCGATTGACCAGAGGTACTCAGCTTGTTGTGCGTAGCAGGGTGCGCTCCAAAGGATAAGCGTGAACCAAAAAATCGACGCAACTCTGAATCGACTGCTCAACATCTTCTCCACAGCTATCCGTTAGCTAGACGCATCCCGCGTGTAGACGAGCGAATACTTCATTCTGGTTCCGGAACGTGCTGGGAGGAGTTCAGAATACCATGAGCTATCTATTTGGCCAACGACAGTCTGTAGATGGTAGCTGGGTCAGGTATTTGGGTTGGCTGTCGGTGGTCCAGCCAAATCATCTGTCAGCTTAACGGGTTGGTGTCTTTGTCTCTCTGGAGCCTGTTGCCAGATTTTTCGCGGTGTCATGACAGATTCGTCGTCGGTGCTGTGTTTTTAGTGCGCGACGGTGATTCGAGATCGTAATAGACGAGGGCTGTTTTTTTTCGGAAGTATTAGAGAGCCCTTCGTTTTGGGCACAGAGAGAATAGAGAAGCTGAGAGTCGTACGGCGGCGGTCAGTACCAAGGTAGACATATTCAAGAAACCACTCAATGTGACAATGGTCGTTCGAACGACCATTGCGATTGCCCTCTAGTTCTCGACAGCACAGAACATGGATAAGACTCTTGTGTTCCGCAGGGGCATACTTCGTGAAATCGGTAATCAGTAAAAATTTCTAGAGCGAAATGAACCTTATCGAATGCACTTGAACAGCAGTTCAAGGGGCAGGGAGAGTGGAATTGGTGCTGGGCTGATAGGGGGCTATTCGATGTTAAGACTGGGCGCTGAGGACTGTGATGGTGCGAAGTGTTCGTATCCTCCTTCGAAAGGGAGGTCGCTGCCGTCTCGGCTTAAGACGACCTTCTGTTCTTTTGTAATGACGCCTATTGGTGTAAGAGGTAGCGGTCCGATAAGGCGACGAACGTGCGCAAGGCGGCGATGGAATATTTGCGGTGCGGTGAACAAGAGCTCGTAGTCTTCACCGCCGGACAGTGTTTCTGTTAGCGGATCGTTTCCTTGACTATTGAACCAGTTACGTGCCTGAGGATCGATCGGGATCAATTCTGCCTCTATGCGAGCCCCGACCTTTGCCTGACGGCATAACTGATCGATGGCACTTGCAAGTCCATCGCTGAGATCAATACAAGAATGAGCGGCGCGATTGCGACCGAGGGCCATTCCGAGTTTTACTCGAGGCTCTGGGCGGAGGTAACGATGCCGGCAAGCACCAGAAGTCGCCTCACTGACAGTCTGGTTGTACTTGAACATCTGAAGACCTGCTGTGGCAGTACCGAGTTGGCCGCTGACATACACGATGTCGCCTGGTTTCGCCCCGCTACGTGTCAACATACGACGGCGTTTCAGAGTTCCGGTTGCCATGATATCTACAAACAGAGGACCATTAGACTTAGTAATGTTCCCGCCAATGAGAGTCGTTCGATGCTGGTTTGCGACTTCTATCAGCGAGATAACGAGTGCCTCTGCGTCCAACACGCGATAATGCATTGGAAGAGCAATCGATAGTAGAGCGTATTGAGGTCTGGCTCCCATCGAAGCTAGATCACTCAGATTAGCGGCGAGAGCTTTGTGGCCGATATCGGCAGGTGAACTAAACGCTGGGTCAAAATGGACCCCTTCGATCGATGCATCGGTCGTGAGAACCATCATTTCGTTTCGAGATGATTCAACCACTGCGGCATCGTCTCCAATCCCGACAATGACATTTGGGGGTGTCGGTGGTACCAACGTCCGAATTCTGTCTATGAGTGCTCGTTCCCCAATTTGAGCAACCGTTAGGGTTGACATGGTTGTGCCGGTTGTCGAGCTCATAGTGAATATGTTGAAGGATTCCGCCGCGAGTCGTCGGGCACGAAAAACTCCCCTCCGTCCGGCAATACGGCACGGTGAGTTATCAGAGTTGGATAGCCTAACGTGCGAAGTCTACGGCACGAGTTTCTCGGATTACAGTTACTTTGATTTGTCCAGGGTAATCAAGCTCATTTTCAACGCGTTGTGCGATGTCCTTAGAGAGCCACACGGCTTCCTCGTCTGATACAGAGTCACTCTCCACCATAATGCGGATTTCTCGACCAGCTTGAAGGGCGAATGATTTGGAGACCCCTTTAAAAGAGTCCGCGATGCTCTCTAGATTTTCGAGGCGTTTCACGTAAGACTCAAGGATATCTCGTCGGGCTCCAGGACGTGCGGCTGAGATAGCGTCTGCTGCTTGCACAAGCATTGCTTCGAGAGACGGCCAATCGATATCCATGTGGTGTGCGGCCATTGCGTCGACGACAGCTTTCGTCTCACCATGCTGCTGCAGGAATTTGATTCCAATCTCAAGATGTGTGCCTTCGAGTTCCCGATCCATCGCTTTACCGATATCGTGGACAAATGCTGCGCGAATTGTGGTTTGCGCGTCGAGACCGACTTCGCGTGCTAAAGTTCCCGCGACGTAAGCCACTTCCTTCGAATGAGCTAGGACGTTCTGTCCATAGCTCGTGCGAAACTTTAGGCGCCCCATCATCCGATGAATTTCAGGATGCATGTCATGCAGGCCTAGTTCGAACGCGGCCTCCTCGCCTTCTTTGAGTACGGCTTCGTCGACCTCTGACCTGACCTTTTCGACCACTTCTTCGATGCGGGCTGGATGGATTCGACCGTCTGAAATAAGACGTTCGATAGAGACTTTTGCAACTTCTCGACGATAAGGATCAAAACTCGAAAGGATAATCGCACCTGGCGTATCGTCAATAATCAACTCAACGCCGGTAGCGGTTTCGAGAGCCCGGATATTCCGTCCTTCTCGACCTATTATTCGACCTTTGAGGTCGTCACTTGGAAGGTCGACTACCGAGACTGTTGTTTCAATCGCATGTTCAGCCGCACTTCGTTGAATAGCCTGAGTAATAATTTGTTTCGCCTTTTCTGCAGCTGTTTCTCGAGCCTCGTGCTCAAGACGCTTGACAAGGTTGGCTGCGTCTCGACGGGCGTCAGATTCTAGCTGGTGGACGAGTCTTTCTTTGGCTTCTTCAGCCGTCATTCCGGAGACGCGCTGCAGTTCTCGCTGTGCCTCAAGTGCTATTTCAGCACATTCTTTTTCTTTGGATGTTGCCGCCTGTTCGCGTGTAACTACTGCTTTTTCTCGCTTTTGAAGACTGGTTTCAGTTTTGTTGAGCGTAGCATGACGTTCATTTGACTGATGTGTCTTCTGTTCGAGTTCCCGGTTGAGGACGGCGAGTTCGGAAAGTCGCTGTTGGGTTTTTAGTTCCGTTTCTCTGAGTAGCTCGTGTGCCTCTTCTTTGGCGGCGAGCATTTTCTCCTTGTGTTGATTTTCGGCTTCACGCTCAGCATCTCGGATGAGCTGACTAGCTTCCTTGTTTGCTTGTCCGATCGTGCTCTCGGCGATTCGTCGACGAGTTAGTATCCAGGCAGCAAAAAATGCCAGGCCGACGACGGCTGCGACGGCTGCGGCGATGAGCATCGGAAAGAGCTGCATGCGCGTTCTCGATGAATTCGTTGCATCATGATGGGATAGTCGGTTTAACTAAATGCCCCGCGAATTGCCGTGTGGGGAGGTCGTTTGAACCTGCCTCAGCAGGTGGAGCCACTCTGTCAAAGCCTTGCTTTTAAGGCTTCCTCTCTCGGAGGCATGCACACCGCAAGGCATCGTAACTCTCTTCGAAATAGCAAAGGCTCAACCGAGCCCCCAGACCATCACGTACAACGCAGGGAACCTTAAACCGCCTGGCTGCCACTTTGAAGTTTGTAGTGATCTTCAACAGTGACCCCAACAGCGAATCAATTGTCTATCTCTCATCTTAGAACGAAGCCGGACAACTAGCAAGACTGGATTAGTCTAGGGGACCGGAAACTGAGATTGCACGGTCGACGACTGCTTCAATTTCCATGGCGCGACGGCGTATTCCACCGCCTGATTCTGACTTGGCATCACGACAGCGATAGAAGTCGTCGGCTATGTTTAAAGCGGCTAGAATTGCCGTATGAATCGAATCGGCGGCCTCTGAACGTTCTGCAGCGGTTTGCATCTTAATATCTACGTACCGTGCCAGCTCTTCAACGTAGGAGGGATCCAATTTACTTCTGATTGGATAACGATGGCCAAAAATTTCGACAGTTATTACGCCGTTGTCACTGTCGTTCATAAACGTTCTCCGTTGCCGAGTAGGAAGCCTTTTCGAAGTCTATAGGTTAATGGCATCGAGTTGACTAAGCATGTCGGACACTTTGGCTCGAATCTGTTCACGTTCCGTTAGCTGTGTCTGTAACTGCTCACCGCTCTGTTCTGCGTCTGAAAGCTTGGACCTCACCGCATTCAAATCGCTAGTGAGGCTATCATTTAGCTCTATTTGACGGTTCAACTCTCCACGAGTGCTTTCTAGCAATTCAATCAGGCCGTCGACCTTTGTTGCTAGGCGTTCGATGGATTCAAGGTCGAGTGTAAGTGAGGTGTCTTCCATCTTCGTAAGCCTCCTCAGGGCTGGGCCTATCTAAGAGTTGCCTGATGAGCCGTTTTGAGCGTCTCGACGATTTTGTCCAATGTTTGAATTACTTCGGCATCTGTGAGCGTGCGATCGCTCCGACGAAAAGTCAGCCGAAATGCGAGACTGACACTTCCGCTAGGGACGCCTTTACCTTCGTAACGATCGAATTCATGAATCTCGACGAGAGAATCAGCCGAAACCGAACGGATCGTGTCACGAACTGTAGCGGCGGGCAAGGAGCGGTGGACGACGATTGCAATATCTCTAACAATCGAAGGGTATCTCGGTAATGGTGTTACGTTCCGCGACGACCGATCTTCGGTCAGAGGACTTAGGCCGTTGAGGTCGAGTTCGGCGACGTATACTGCTTCACCGGCTGCCGGAAAACCCCTTTCGATGGCGAGTTCTGGCAATAGTTGACCAATAGACCCAACTGTTTTTGCGCTAGCTCGATTAGGAAAAGAAGCACGGATCACCGCTGAATGACCTGGCATAAGCCAAGGATGGTCGCTCGGTTCCAGAAAAACAGATAATCCGATTGCATCGGAGACTTTTTCTATGATTCCCTTGAGGTCAAATAGATCAGAGGGACGTGTTTCTCCGCTCCAGTGCTTTAAAGAGCCTGCTCCTGTCAAGGCTATCGCCACGCCTGACGTTTCGCCATTTTGTCGACTGAATCTATGTCCAATCTCGAACAAACGTATATCTTCCTGTTCACGCCGACGATTCCTAATGAGAGCGTCTATCAGCCCAGGGACCAGCGAGGGTCGTAGGACCGCCGCTTTCTCAGAAAGTGGGTTCGCCATTGACGCGAGATCGTTCTTGTCAGTGACGAAACGCATAGCAATTGATTGGTCAATAAAGCCGTATGTGATTGCTTCGAAGCAGCCGCTCGCTGTCAGAATGCGTCGGAGCAGCCTTTGACGCTGCAGTTCGTTCGAAAGAGGAGCAGGTGGCCGGACTAATTGAGGGAAGGTCGCCGGAAGACGGTCATATCCGTAATGTCTTACGACTTCCTCGATTAGGTCGATCTCAAGTTTTACATCGACACGGAAAGACGGCACTGAAATACGCCATTGAGTGTCCAGGGCTGGAAGTAGTTCAACTCCGAACCCTAGGCGCTCAAGCACATCCGAGACAAACGGTTTGTCAATTGTGACTCCAAGAATGCGATTAATTCGTGCGAGTCGAAGCCTTATGACGCTTTTCTGTTGCGGTGAAGGATAGTGATCGATTGTCTTGCCGATTGTGTGTCCGGCCCCAATAGAACTCATCAATTCCTGAGCACGATGCATCGCTGTAACAGGTGCGTTGATATCGGCTCCTCGCTCAAATCGGTAAGAAGCGTCGGTTGAGACGGGAAGTTGTTTGCTTGTTCGACGAATTGATACAGGAAGGAAATAGGCGCTTTCAAAGGCGACGCGCTTCGTCGTTGTCGAGACTTCGGAACTCGCTCCACCGATCACACCAGCAATGGCTTGTGGCGTAGAGTCGTCGGCAATGACAAGCATGTCCTCTGCTAGCGAGCGTTGAACACCATCGAGGGTTTTGAGCTTTTCTTTCGTGCGTGCTCGACGGACGTGCAGGTGTTGTCCGTCAAGGCATTCGAGATCAAATGCATGCATTGGGTGTCCCAATTCAGTCATGACATAGTTCGTAATATCCACTATGTTGTTGATTGGACGAATGCCCGTTGCTTCTAGCCTGGCTGCTAGCCAATCAGGAGACGGTCCGACGGTTACTTCCGCCGCCGATGCCGTGTAGTGTGGGCAGAGTTCGGTGTTTTCGATGGTCAGCTGAATGGGGCAAGTCGAATGTTCTTTTGAAATAGTCTCCGCGGGAGGGAGTCGAAGAGGTGTTTTGAAGATAGTCGATACTTCTCGAGCAATACCGAAGATACTGAGACAGTCAGGACGATTAGTTGTGATTTCTAGGTCGAGAACTGCATCTTCCTGTGATGTTTTATTTTCTGTTGTCGGTGGTGGATCGATTGAAGACACCTCAAATCCATGCGCTGTCAGCGCGTCGGCCAGCGCTTGGATGCCAACGTCAATCGTTACGAAATCTCGAAGCCACGAAACCAGAATCTTCAATAGGGAAACTGCTCCAGAAGGCGTAAGTCGTTCTCGTAAAATGATCGGATATCTTCGACTCGGTATTTGAGAAGTGCGATTCGATCGATTCCAACTCCGAACGCCCAACCAGTGTAACGTTCTGAGTCATAGCCGACCGCTTCTAAGACAGCAGGATGAACCATGCCGCTGCCGAGGATCTCAAGCCAACCGGTTTTCTTGCAAACAGAACAGCCATTACCGTGACAGAAGACGCAGCTAATAAAAACCTCTGCGCTCGGTTCCGTATACGGGAAAAAACTTGGCCTGAACATGACCTTTGTGTTCGGCTCGAACACTTGCTGAAGAAAGCACTCCAGAGTGCCCTTAAGATCTGCCATTGTGATGTCATTTCCAACTAGCAGCCCTTCAATCTGCTGAAACATTGGCGAATGGGTCTGATCTGGTGTGTCACGGCGGTAGACCAACCCTGGCGCAATGATCCGAACTGGAGGGTTATGTGCTTCCATGTAACGGATTTGCATTCCAGAAGTATGAGTGCGAAGTAGTGTGGCCGGCCGGTTTGTGCCGTCCGTTAATGGGCTGTCCAGGTAGAGAGTATCTTGCATATCTCTGGCGGGATGCTCGGGCGGCATGTTCAGTGCTTCGAAGTTGTGGTAATCGTCTTCAACCTCTGGTCCCTCAAGGACCTCAAATCCGAGACACTCAAAAATGTTTTCAATTTCTTCGCGAACAATCGTAAGTGGATGTCGACGCCCAAGTCGAACGATACGCCCAGGCAAAGTTACATCTACCGGTTCAATTGGTTCTTGATTGGTCGTGAGATCAGTTTGACGTGACTCTAACTTGTTCTCGATGAATTGCTTGAGCTCATTCGCACGTCTGCCAAGTTCTGGGCGGGTCTCGGCCGGGGCCGATCTCACGGATTTCAACAGAGCTTGAACGGCGCCCCTTTTTCGTCCTAGGTAGCGATCACGAAGTTTTCGGAGACCATCTTCCGAAGTCACCAGTGTCAGCTCACTCATAAATTCGTCGCGGAGCTGGTTAACGCTGGCGGGGTTAATTTGTGATTCGGGCATCTTTGGCTCGGGAAGCCAAATGCGCGAATGCATCGGGTTCTCGAACGGCTAAATCAGCAAGGGCCTTCCGATCTAGGCCGATTCCCGCGGTTTTAAGGCCGTGAATGAGTTGACTGTAACTAAGGCCATGTTGCCGGGAGGCCGCACCAATTCGGGTAATCCAGAGTCGCCTAAAATCTCGCTTTTTTAATCGGCGTCCGATGAATGCGTAATTAAGAGCTGTATCAACAGCTTCCTTCGCTGCTCGGTACAATTTACTTTTCGTTTGATAGAAACCCTTGGCGCGGCTAAGCAATTTCCGGCGCTTGGCCCGTCGAACAGTTCCACGCTTCACTCGAGGCATTTTCCCAATAGCTCCAACTTAGGGCTTAGGTCTAGATTTCAGAATTGCACGACTCTGAATCGTGAACCATTGCCAGTCTACTTATACGGAATCATCCGTGCGATCCGGGAAGCGTCAGCTGCTTCTACTGTTAACGTGCCACGCAGTCCACGCTTTTTCTTGGTTGTTTTGGTCGTCAATATGTGCCGCCTGAAGGCTTTACTTCGGGTTATTTTTCCTGTGCCCGTTTTGTTGAAGCGCTTGGCTGCACCTCTATGTGTCTTTAGTTTCGGCACTCGAAACTCTCCTCCCTCATCGTCCTTTTTTTGACACGGTCCGACTTGAGAGGATCGTGTGCATTTGGTTGCCTTCCATCCGAGGCGCCGTTTCTTGAACTGCAACTTGGCCAAGGTCGTCAATTAGACGATCAAGGATATTGCGTCCTATGTCAGGGTGCGCCATTTCTCGGCCTCTAAAGAAAATTGTCGCCTTAACCTTGTCACCATGTGCTAAAAATCTTTCCACGTGTTTCTTCTTAAACTGGTAATCGTGTTCATCTACTTTTGGTCGGAACTTGATTTCTTTAACTTCGATAACTTTCTGTTTTTTCTTCGCTTGCCGAGTCCGTTTCTGTTCTTCGTATTGATACCTTCCAAAATCCATGATTCGGCAGACGGGTGGCTGTGCCGTTGGTGAAATCTCAACCAAATCGAGTCCCTTGTCGCGAGCTATAACAAGAGCCTGCTGAGGTGTCATTACACCGAGTTGCTCTCCTTCATCGTCCAGAACGCGTATTTCACGCACGCGGATGCGCTCATTGGTTCGCGTTCTGGGCTGGCGAAAATCTCGTCTGGGCGGGCGTCCTACAGGAATATCGTGCTCCCTTCTCCTAATCTAGTGTTGCTTGCACTTCCAATAAGCTTGTAGTTTACTCTGTCGGAGAGGTGCTTTTCTTGCGCACCTCATCTTGCAGGGTCTCAATGAACTCGTTTATTGAGCTCGCGCCTTGGTCTCCTGTCGTTCGGATTCTTACGGCGACGGTCTCATTTTCCACTTCGCGATCTCCAATAATCAACATATAAGGAACTTTTTGGAGCTGGGCCTCTCGAATTTTTAGGCCGATCTTTTCTTGTCGAATGTCCAATTCGACACGGAATCCTTCTTCAGCCAGACGCGCTCTAACCCTATTTGCGTGTTCCGAGTGCCGGTCAGCAATCGACAACACGCGAACTTGGACTGGTGATAGCCACACCGGAAACGCACCGGCATAATGTTCAATTAAGAGAGCAATGAATCTTTCAAAACTACCAAAAATAGCCCGGTGAATCAAAACTGGCGTGTGCTCGGCATTATCCGCACCAATATACTTCAAATTGAACTGTTGGGGCATCTGGTAGTCGAGTTGTATTGTGGCACATTGCCAACGACGACCGATTGCGTCGTGGACGTGGAAATCAATTTTTGGACCATAAAAACTTCCGTCACCGGTAGAAATAGTGTACGGACGTTTTGTGGCCTCAATGGCATTTTCTAATTCTGTCTCTGCCTGCTTCCAAGTTTCGAGGCTGCCGAGATATTTTTTTGGCCGTGTGGAAAGTTCGATTGAGTACGAGAGCTCGAAATCCTGATAAGTTTGATCGATAAGCTTCAGTATTCGATTTACCTCTTCACCTATTTGGTCCTCAGTAATAAAACAGTGCGCGTCGTCCTGCGCGAATTGTCGTACACGAGTGAGGCCGCCGAGAACACCAGAAGCTTCGTTCCGATGCAGAATTCCTTGGTCATGAAATCGAAGAGGAAGATCTCGATAACTTCGGCTTTCACTCGCAAACATTAACATGTGACCTGGACAGTTCATTCCCTTGAACCCCGACGGTTGTCCATCGGATTCCACAAGGAACATATTCTGTTGATAGTGCTCGGAATGCCCAGAGGTGTCCCAGAGAGCTTTGTTGAAAAGGAGTGGGGTCTGCACTTCGTGATAACCCTCGCCGGAAAGGCAACCTCGCATGTAGTTCGAGAGTAATCGATAAAGGGTCGCTCCCTTTGCTTGCCAGAACGGCGCGCCAGGTGCCCAAGGATGGAACATAAATAAGCCGAGTTCTTTTCCTAGTTTGCGGTGGTCTCTTTGTTTGGCTTCTTCGAGGCGGTTGAGATAAGCCTTGAGGGCCGACTCCTTAAAAAATGCCGTGCCGTAGATGCGTTGCATCGGCTGATTTTTTGCGTCGCCCTTCCAGTACGCGTTGGAACTGTTCAGTATTTTGAATGCCTTGAGTTTTCTCGTCGACGGCACATGTGGGCCAGTGCAGAAGTCGATGAATGCGTTCTCGATTGTGTAACACGAAACGACTGGACCACCTTTTTCCTCAATTAACTGAACTTTCAGCGGTTCTCCACGGTCGCTGAAATATGCTTTCGCTTCATCTTTGGGCATGAGCTTTCGCTCATATCTAAGATCCTGGGCTGCTAACTCGACCATCTTCTTTTCGATAGCCTGAAGATCTTCCGGAACGAACGGGCGTTCGACCACGAAATCGTAAAAAAACCCATCCTCTATAGCAGGGCCAATGCCGCACTGGGCCTTTGGAAAGAGTGCAGTGACCGCAGCGGCGAGTAAATGCGCCGCGCTATGTCGGTAGAGTTTGAGGGATTCGGGTGCATCCGGAGTCAAGAACCGGACTTCAGCATCACCGTCAAGTGGAAATGAGAGGTCTACCATTTGATCATTGACGATAGCCGCTAGTGCGTGTTTTGCGAGCCGTGGGGAAATTTCGTTCGCGACGTCAAGCACGGCCGTTCCGGGTTCCGCGGTTCGGGTGGAACCATCCGGTAGTGTGATAGTTACTTGACTCATGCTTCTCTGTTGCAGGGCGCGATTAGATTAACCGGGGAGTGGAGCGTGGTAGGCACGAGCAGACTCGAACTGCTGACCTCCTGCATGTCAAGCAGGCGCTCTAACCAACTGAGCTACGCGCCTATTCCTTAAAAATACTGAAAACACAAATGTTTTGGACTACCCACGGCTCGCCAGTATAGCAACGCGCGCGAGTCGAGGTCAAAGACCTGAAGCTAGATGTTCGAGTGCATCTTCCAGTATCGAATCACCTGTCGGAAGTGGTTCCCCGAGCTCCGTCTGTGTAATCGTAACTGTGATTGTAGGCTCAACGCCGACGCGGTGAAGAGGTTCTCCTGACGGTTGGAGGTAACGTGCCCAAGATAACCAGAGACCAGTTCCGTCAGGAAGTCTAATAAGTTTCTGTTGACCGGTTCGACCTGCCGTGCGTTGGCCAATACTGCGCGCTCTTTCGCGATCTACGAGAGCGGCGGTAAAGACTTCAGCCGGACCGGATGTGCCAAAATTTGTCAACAAAAGTAAGGGTTCGTCGATGGCGGCATCTCCGGTTTCAGATGTAAAGGATGTTTGTTGATCGTCCGACTCGGCACGAATGCCAACGGTTCCATTGCCGAGAAAGAGACGAGCGGCTGAAATACCCTCGTCGAAACTACCGGTTGCGTTATTTCTTACATCTAGAATCAAAGTTTTCGAGCCGTCCGCAAGCAGGACGTTAATCGCCGAAGAGATATCCGCACTTATTCCTTGATTGAATCCGCCGATTCGAATGTAACCAATTTCGTCCGAAAGCAATCGACTGCTTACGCCCGGGTTGCTGAGGCGTTGTCGGATAAGTTCTATATCGTAAGGTTCTTGAGTGTTCCCTCTGATTAAAGAAACAATAACCGATGAGCCCGGTTGACCACGCAGGAGTCGCTCACCTTCGATGCCGGACATGAACCGTGTTGGTTCTCCATCAATAGCACGTATGTAGTCCCCCGGCAGAATGCTTGCCTCGGCTGCCGGCGAACCGTCTGCTACAGAAATAATCTGCACGTAGTACCCGCGTGTTACCTCGATTCCCAGGCTCCCTGCCGGAAGCGGTCGTCCGCTTTCAAGTCGTTCAACGTCTTCGCGAGCTAGGTAGCTACTATCGGAGTCGAGTCCTTCAGATAAGCCACGGAGTGCTCCACTCATAACGCTATCGAGGTCGATTTCTTCGACATAGTTTCTCGAAATAAGTGAAACAACATCCTCAAAGATTCTCAGATGTCGGTAGGTGTCTTGGCCGGCGGTTGCGCGTTCCATGAAGCCGCCGATGATGGCAACTGCAAAAATGGGAATAGCAACAATAAGAACGATAAGGCGGGGTTTTAAAGGCATCATGGTGTTTCTCTGTATAAGGACGCCAACGACAAGGTCCGTGCTTCAGTCGTCCGATTATCCCTCACGGTTTCGCATCCACATACTAATGGATCGGCACTCTCTTCGTCACGTTTAAACCTTCTTTGTCGGGTGTTTTCAGGTTAATCTAACAAGGAGTGCGTACGCTGGGTCTTGACTACGGAGAACGTCGAATTGGCATCGCTATTAGTGATCCAACCAGTAGTTTGGCGCGGCCGTTGACAACCATTTCAACTGATGGAACCTTAGTTCAGCGGGTTGCTGCTCTAGCTGAGAAGTTCTCTTCTCTCATAGCCGACGGTGAAGAGTTCGGCTTGGTAGTGGTCGGATTGCCAAAAGCCTTGGATGGAAGTCCGCATCAGCAGACGGCTCGCGTAATTGCTTTTGTTGCGGAGCTACGAAGGCAGATTTCTTTGCCATTAAAGTTTCAAGACGAACGTTTGACTAGCGTCGAGGCTGAACAGCGGTTGGCCATCACGCAGCCGGACTGGCGTAAGCGGAAGATTCGCCTTGACGCCGCTAGTGCGGCGATCATCTTGCAGGATTATCTTGATCAGCAGCAGTCGCTGGCTCAAGACGGTCCTTTCGTTGGAAGCACAGACGGATGCTGACACGCGCTCTGTGGGTCAGTTTTATATTCTTGGGCGTTGTTGCGGCTGTGTCTGGAATCGCGTGGACGGAAGTGACGAATCAACTCACCAAGCCCCATAAGAGCTATTCTGGACCAGGGGTGTTTGTCACTATTGCTCCAGGAGATTCGACGAGTGTCATTGCCAATCGGTTGATGCATGAGGGTATCGTTGTTGACTCTCGGATATTCCGTTTTGCGGTGTGGAAGAATGACCTTGATCGTGCTCTGCAAGCCGGTGAGTACTATTTTGATGCACCACTGTCTCCTTTAGAGGTCGTCGACCATATTGCTCGTGGGCGTGTGTATCTCCGAACGATTACGTTTCCCGAAGGACTGACGGTTGCAGAAATGGCCAAACGTTTTGAGTCCGAGTCGTTTGGTTCTGCCGAATCTTTCATGGAAGCTGCAGACCGGGTAGAACTTGTTTCCGAAATGGATCCTGGAGCCGAGAACCTTGAAGGTTATCTGTTTCCTGAAACGTATTCGCTTCCACGAGATGCGACTGCTGATGATTTGGTAGAGGAAATGGTGGCCCAGTTCGAGGTAGCGTTTACGGATGAGTTGCGCGCAATTGCCGTAGAGGCAGGTCTCAGCGTGCGAGAGACTGTCACATTGGCGTCCATCATCCAGAAGGAAACAGGTAGCGCTGGGGAACATACAACTGTTGCGGCCGTATATCGGAATCGTCTCAACATTGGTATGCCACTGCAATGCGATCCCACCGTGATTTATGCGCTTAGTCTTGCCGGTGAGTATGATGGAAACTTGACTCGAACTAGCTTGCAGTTCGATTCTCCGTATAACACTTATCGATATGGCGGACTCCCGCCTGGACCGATCGCAGCGCCAGGCGGTGCTGTGCTTGAAGCCGCGTTGCATCCAGCCGATGTCCCATTCTTATATTTTGTGAGCCGAAACGATGGCACGCACGCCTTTGCGACTACATTACGCGAACACAACCGAAACGTCAGAAAGTTTCAAGTGGAATACTTTAGGCGACGTAGATCTGGAAGCTAAGCACGGACTTTGACAAGAGTTGCCTGGCTTGTCGATGCGCGGTTGACCTTGTCAGAAAGTAGTCCGTTACGGAAACCGACTATCCGTCGAAACGTGACCTGCATGGAGATAGCAATCCTCTAATTATCAGATTTCCTTGTGTGTGTTTACCCTACATAAGTTAAGTGTTTGAGATCCTGGTGTTGAAAATCTGACCGTCTTTCACTACTGGCGAGGTTGTTCCTTTAGGAGATGTTGTTCCCAATTTTGAACTTCAGTGTAGAAGAGCGGCGTGGCGTCGACATCTGCTTCGAGATTATGTTGGATGACTGAGGTTAGCCCGATGTTAGATTCGATGCTCGACTGAAGGGGTATTTTTTCGAACAATATTCCACCAAACGCTAAGTAGGATGCAAAGAGTGTCAATACGAGGTTGAAGAGTTGGCCAGTAAGATACAGTTGGATTGGTTTTCCGCCACTTGTGTGTTTGCGCAAGTCTCGAAAACTCGATGAGAGCCCGATGCTGATGAAAGCGAGGCAGAAGAACCAGCCTCGAACATCGGAGGTGGCGTCAAGAATGTCGGCCACTCGAGCCTCTCCAAGAGACGGTGTAAGGACGAAGGAAAAGAGCAGCGAAGCAGCGACGAAGCCGATGATAAATTTCGGAAATCGACGCCAAATCTCTATCGCCTCAGGTTTGCGTGTGTCGGATGTTTCGATACTGGTTACCCAATAGACGGCGACGAAAAACGCGACCACGCCAATCAGCGTGTTCTGGATCATTTTGACTACTGCAGCGATCTGTTCCGCCTGTTCGCCAAGTACTGCTCCTGCCGCAACCACTGCGCCCGTTGCGTCGACGGTTCCACCAATCCATGCTGCGCCGACAATAAGGTCCATGCCTGACATGCGAACCAACGCTGGCATAATGACCATCATCAGGACCGTAAAAATGAGGGACATTCCGACGGCCAGCGTTAATTCATCCTTTTTAGCTCGAGCCGCCGCTGCAACAGCAATCGCTGCGGAGACGCCACACACGGAAGTTGCGGCGGCTATTACGATGACAAGGGACCGATTTGTCATCTTTAGTACTCGAATCCCAAATTGGTACATGAAAAAAAGGACAGTTGGTGTGACAAGCCACGCAACGAACAAGCCTGGCACGCCGAGGTTCAAAATATTGCCGAATAAAATCTCGGCTCCAAGTAGAACGAGTCCGACTTTTATATATAACTCGCCGCGGAGGGCCGGTTTCAACCAGGAAGGGGTGCCAAAAGTGTTTGCGATCAGCAGTCCAAGCAGGAGCGCCCAAAAGGCATATCCGAAGCCTGTAGCACGGACGGTGACATGATTGGCTAGGGTATAGGCGGTGACGGCAAGTAGAAATAGCGGAGCGAATGCTGAAATTTGACGAGCAGCCTTTCCCTCCATGAAATGGACGGCGAGCGAAGTAAGGCCAATCAAGGCGAAACCTAGCCCGAGAATTCCGAAAGTTCGCCCGGCAAATGCGTCCGCGAGAGTCTCCCAACGTCCAATATTCGGTATTTCACTGACGAGCCCAGTGATTACGAATGCCATCACCAAGGCGGCGAGCCATATAGCCCAGTAGTCTTCCGAAGAGATGAGAATATTTCTATCACGACGCATGGTGCAGAAAGCATCATACTGCCAGAGCGGTGAGATTCGAAGCTTTGAACGAAGGAGAACGTTGTCAGGTCTTCAGTGGATTCGGATTGTCGGCAAATGCAAATAGCCGCCCTTATATTATTTTTGATTCGAGTCCATTTCTAGTCGCTGAACCATGAATACAAGTCCCGCAGCGTCTTCTGGAGAACGTTCGTAGTTCATCGAACAGTCCTTAATGTGTCTGCGCAGCGTTTTGGTGTTGTTCGCCGCTAAACGCACGTTTCCTAATTTGAAATATCCATACAAAGACAATGGTCGATTGACGGCGAGAAGTGTGGTTAACGAGGAAAGCCTGACGAATTCAATTGCCGAGACTTGTTCGACTTGCGGGTACGAAGTCGATACTTTCCTGCCTTCTGTTTCAGAGACAAGTTCGAGTCTGTCGCCGAATCGAAACCCTCGTTCACGCTGCGGCGTTAGATGTCAGCAAGCGGCGCAAGTGGTAACGAACTTGTCGCGTCACCGAACGGGTCGGTATTGACGCCGACGCGTTCGAGCATTGACAGCAAGAGGTTATTCATTGGCGTGTCCTTCGGGTGTCGTAGGACTTTTCCGCCTTTGACGCCTCCCGCTCCACCGATCAGGACCAGCGGGAGGTCGATGTGCGAGTGTTCATTGGCGTCACTGATCCCACCACCGTGAAGTACCAGTGAATGATCCAACAGGGTGCCGTCACCCTCAGGTGTAGACTTCAACTTGTCGAGAAAATGTGCCGTCAAGCCAATGTGGTACTGATTGATTTTACTTCCCTGTTCGAATTTAATCGGGTCGTGTTGGTGGTGTGACACTGCGTGATGTGCGGCGTTTACGCCAAGTTCAGGGTAGGCCCGGTTGGTCTGTTCTTTGCCAAGGGTGAAGACAAACACTCGCGTGATATCGGCCTTGAACGCGAGGGCGAGTAAGTCAAACATCAACTTGGCATGCTCGTCATACGATTCCGGGGCTCCCACTGGACGGTCTGGCAAGTCAATCACTGACTCGCCATGCTGTCGCTCGGCGACATGCAGTCGTCGTTCGACTTCTCGGACGGAGTCTAAATATTCGTTCACGCTGTTACGGTCTGATGGGCCTAATTGTCTCTGCAAGTGTGCAATGTCTTCGGTAACCCAATCCAAGATGCTCCTGTTTTGCTGCATCTGTGCTAAGCGCTGTTCTGGACTACCCCCGTCACCAAACATGCGCTGGAAGACGATCCGAGGGTTGGTGTCGTGCGGGTTGGGAGTGGTCGGGCTTCTCCAAGAAATACTGTTCGTGTATACACAGCTATAGCCGTTGTCACAATTCCCAATGAGATAGGTTTGTTCCATCGCCAATTCTAGTGATGTCAACGGGGTGTCGCCGCCAATATGCTGTGCAGCAATTTGGTCAGCGGTCGTGCCGTTGCGCACGTCGGCGCCTTCCGTTTCCTTCGGGTGAACACCACTCAGCCAGACAGTTCCCGCACGTGAGTGTTCTCCGTTTCCGTCACCAAGAGCCTCTGCTTGCTTTTGGCTCAGACCAATCGGAACAATGACTTGGTCCTTGAATCGCTCAAGTGGACTCAGTGTCTGAGACAAAGTCTTCAGGGCGCCTTCATCTTCTGGTTGCCACTGAGACATCACGGCCCCATTCGGAATATAGACAAAGCCAAGGCGACGGACAGGCTTTGCGGCAGTATTTGCGAGAACGGAGGCTGCTGGCACCATTGCGTCTAGCAGGGGGAGTCCGAGTGTGACGCCCATGCCGCGAAGAAATGTCCGACGGGGTAATGCCATCTTGGAAATAAACATAATAGGCCTCCTGAACCGTGCTCTTATTGAGCCGTAATCTCAGTCTCAACCTTGGCTAACCGCATTTGGAACGGTGTGCTTTGAACGATCCCGACAATCAATGATGCCAAGCTGTAGTCGTCTCCGGCTGATGTGCGAATAACTTGTCGAACCGCTGGTGCATCATAGTACTCCATACCGCGGCCGAGACTGTAGGTTAGGAGTTTCTCTGTCACAACGGTAGCAAACTGCGTTGGTTCTTGGGCCAAAAGAGCCAGCAGGTCGGCTGGTCCATCAAATGTGGTGCCATCCGGCATTGCTCCAGAAGCGTCGATGGTGCCTCCGCCGGGCATATGAGGTCTCCATCGACCTATCGCATCAAAATTCTCTAAGGCCAAGCCAAGCGGGTCCATTACTCGATGACAGCTAGCACAGACGGGATTTGCGCGGTGCTGTTCCATTCGTTCGCGCATTGCCAGTACTTTTCCCGAATCCTCGGTCGGTTCGAGTTCTGGCACATTCGCTGGTGGCGGTGGTGGTGGTGTTCCGAGTACGTTCTCCAAAATCCACTTTCCTCGGCCCACCGGTGAGGTTCGGTCAGGATACGAGGTCACCGTCAATATGCTTCCCTGTCCGAGGAGTCCCCGACGATTGTTTCCGGGGAGTGTCACTCTCCGGAAATCGTCACCGTAAACATTGCTGATTCCGTAGTGTTTCGCTAGTCGTTCGTTAAGAAACGTGAAGTCAGCGGTCAGCAAGTCGGTGACGCCACCGTTTTCGCGCATTATGTGGTCAAAAAAGAGTTCTGTTTCACGGACGAAATCTTGTCGAAGACTCTCGCCGAAGTTTGGAAAGATAACGTCAGACGGAAGCGTTCCGGAAATGTTTCTTAGGCGCAGCCATTGGCCAGCGAAGTTCTTTGCCAGAGCTTCTGAACGAGGGTCGGCGAGCATACGACGGACTTGGTATTCGACAGCGTCTGGATCTTGCAGCTGTCCTTGGACGGCAGCGTCTAGCAGTGTTTCGTCCGGGATGCTGCTCCAGAGAAAAAACGAAATTCTTGACGCCAACTCGATGTCGTTCAGACGATAGGGGTTCCCAGGCGTTGCATCTGGTGGGTCCGATACCACTCGGAACAGAAAATCCGGACTCACAAGGAGTGCGAGAATGGCTCTTTCGATTCCGAGTTCAAAACTACCGCTGTCGCGTGCTTGTTGGTAGAAAGTAAATAGCTCGGTAACGTCCGCTTCATCGACTGGTCGGCGATAAGCACGTTCAGCGAGTGTCGAGATAATCGTTCTGGCACAGGGTCGTTCTTCTGCCAGGCTAGAGGGACGACAGGTGAATATTCTGCGACGGGACGGAGTATCGCCAGCGCCGGAAACATTATGGGGTCCTGAGATGGTAATGGTTCCAAGGTGTGGCTGATACATCAAGTAATCACCTTCACCATGCGGCCGTGCAAAGGGTTGGCGAATGCTTTCTGCGAGTGCGTCAGTTTTCCTAATAAATGCTGCTGTGACCACAGCCGGTCCAGCCTTGACACTTACGCGAGTCTGGAGTTCGTCCGGGCCGAGATTATAAGCTGAGCCCTGGTCAGTTTCGGCATTGGGCGGTGCTAGATTGAAGTTGACAACGTGCTTTCCGTCGATCGTCACCTCAATCTGGTGAGGTTCACGGATTGGCGCCCCAGCGAACAGGTCCAAGAGTTTGACGTGAATGTCGTACTCGCCATCTCGTGGAAAGTTGTACGGCACCGACAGACCACCCCGTGTGCCGAAGGGTAGACCATCTCGGTATTGATATTGGGACAGGTCTGAAACGACACGAAATGTTTCATCAGCGGGCGCGATCGGAGATGCGCCAACGGCCAGGCGGCTAATTTCTCTGGCCGCCGTCATGTAGCGTTCAAGTAATGTTGGGGAAACTTTGAGAACACCGGCGATGTTGTCAAATCCATAACTTTGATCGTCAGCGGGTACAAACGCAGCGGCATCGATGTCCAGGTCCAATAAATCACGAACTGCGTTTTGATATTCGGTGCGGTTTAGGCGGTGCAGTGGTTCCGTTCTTCCAGGATTTGGATGAAGTGCCGCCTCGCGATCAAGTTCTCTCTCAAGCCATCCAGCAAATTCGGCAGTCACCGTGGCGTCCGGACGCGGTCGTCCAACGGGGGGCATAGAGCCCGTCCGAAGTTTTCGAATGACAGCCTCCCACACTTCAGCGGTAGCGGGCACGTCATTCAAATCTGAGGTTGCGAGCGCGACAGGCACGGTGCCACGGGCCTGCAACGATTCGTTGTGACACGTGACACAGTAGCGGGTAAGCAGGTCACTGTATGTCGCGTGAGTCTCGGACGGCGTCGTGGAGATTGACTGAGACTGATTTTCGGCAAGTAGCTCGCTCGTGACCGCTACCAATGACATGGCCACAACGCCGAGAAGAACAACAAATGGCTGTTTCATCGTGTCACCGTCAGTGTTTGTTTCTGAGTATTGTGGAATCGCTGTGGTTGCATTCAATAGGATAAGTCGGGACGAAATTGCACGATACTCGTCACTCTTGAGCGAATGGATTGCTCCACTTGGTCCATTATGGCGGTTGCTTCATCTGCGTCGTACGCCTCAGTTAACATCTCAAGGATACTCCGTTTTGGAGGCTCGAATCCTGCCCAGTTCTCTGCTGGGAAGTTCAACACCGCGTCATCAGATCCCCCATTGGCGACTTGGGAAATAAACCATCGTTCGGACCAGTTTGTTTGTTCGGCGGCAGCCGTTATCTTCGCAGAGGCTCCGAGCCAGTCACGTGGCGAACTCAGGTCCATAAAAACGATTCTGAACAGCCTCATAGCACTGATATCTGCGACTGGGCGAGAGAGACCAAGATTGAGGCTCGATATATTCTGTCTGAACGACTCAACGAAGGGCATGACGGTCGAAGTGAAGTGCTGTGCATCCCCAGTGCGGGTCTCCCAAGTTCCGTAAGCGTCGAAATCTGACCAACTGTGACCCGTCGAACGGATAACGTATTGACCAAAGTCGTCACCGTTCACGACACTGTAGGTGCTCCAAGTCCATGGATCGTTGTTCGATTTTCGCCATTCGATGTGTGCTTTGAGGGCTGTTTCGAACTCGGCGGTCATTCCGAGTTTCGGCTCGACAAATAGTTGGCGGGTAAGATTTGCAGTTTGGGCTACCGCTGGAACTGACACCACGATTGCTATAAGACTCGCAACAATAGTCACTAAAACTTTTTTCTGCATCGGTCTAAACCACCTCAAAGATTCATATGCTAATACCGGAGACGTCAAAGTTCCTCGTTTGATCGTACGGACTTCGAAGCAGTTGTCAACCTTTGGGGTATTAGTCTTCTTCGGTAATGGTCCTGGCGCAGTGGATTGGTGGGCATTCGGCCCATATTTTTGGGCGACGCGTAGCGAACTGGCTTGCCGTCTCGAAGCAGGTCATGTCCACGCCAGCATGTCTCGATCTGTATCTTCAGGCGGCGGTGCTGTGTTCGGTAGAAACGACAGGCAGCGACCGGGGGAATGCGTTACGATAGGGTTGTTGAGCTTGGTTTCAGGGTGAAGAGGCGGTCCGATGGCTGTCGACTGACGGGGAGGCGAATGGACATGGGCGAAAAAAACCTCATGAGAGCCGGCATGCACGTTGCTACTTGGGTATTGACGGTGTTTGGTTATTGCATCGTTGGGCTAGCTGTGATGACGTCTGTAGCCGCTGCTCAGAACGTGTCTTTAGTCGAAGCCGTCAAGACAGCGAACAGTGAGACCGTCACAAACCTTCTGGAACAGCAAGTTGATGTCAATGGTGCCGAAGTGGACGGGACAACGGCGCTGCATTGGGCCGCATATAAAGGTGCGGTTGAGACGACGCGGTTACTCCTTCGAGCCGGTGCGAGTGCTGACGTACGCAATCGGCATCAAGTGACGCCACTGATGTTGGCGTGCGCGCGTGGAAATGCTGCCATCGTAGAGGCTTTGATTAATGCCGGAGCAGATGTCAACGCGATGACTCCGGAAGGCGAAACGCTTTTGATGACGGCTGCTCGGACCGGAAATGTTGACGTGCTTCGATTGCTTTTGGCTCACGGCGCCGACCTTGCCGCCCGAGAGACATGGCGGGGACAGACTGCACTGATGTGGGCGGCTGCGGATAACCATTCCACTGCCGTTCATACGTTGATCGAACTTGGAGCTGATGTCAATGAGCGATCAACCGCTGGTTGGTCCTCGTTGCTGTTCGCGGTCCGGGGTGGGAATCGCGAGGCCGTACGTGCGCTTCTTGAGGCCGGCGCTGATGTGAACGACACTATTCAGACGCTGGAGGACGTCACAGCATCGAGCGAATCGTCGAATCGCCGTGATCGGACTGCCGGGACGAGTGCCTTGGTGATTGCCATTGCCAATGGTCATTTTTCACTAGCGCGATATCTCGTCGAGCGGGGCGCGGACCCTAACGCGCATGAACAGGGATGGGCCGCGCTTCACCAGTTGGCGTACACCCGCCGGCCGAATTCCGGAAAGGGTATGCCGCCTGTAGAAAAGGTGGATAGTCTCGATACGTTGGAGTTGGCTCAATTCTTGTTGGACAATGGGGCCGACCCAAATACTCGGCAGACTGAACGATTTAATAACTATGAGCGCAACTATCTGAACCGTGTTGGCGCCACTCCGTATTTACTTGCGGCAAAACATGCAGATGCTCCACTAATGCGACTTTTGGCGGACTATGGCGCGGACACGCGACAAGCCACCGAGGGCAATGCTTCGCCGCTGATGGTCGCCGCTGGCGTCGGAATCTTTAATCTCGGTGAAAGTGCTGGGACAAATTCTGAGGCTTTTGATGCAGTTCGACTTGCGTACGAGCTTGGCGACCACAGCGTCAATATGGCCGACGATAGAGGTTATACGGCGCTTCATGGCGCCGCGCTCAGAGGTGCGAACCCGATCGTTGAGTTCTTGGTTGATAAGGGTGCCGATCTTCTGGCTGAAAGCGGTGAGGGTTGGACGCCGCTCCGCATCGCTGACGGTGTGCATTACACCGGGACCGTTAAACGAGCGGATCACACGGCCGTGTTGTTACGGTCGCTCATGAGAGCTGGTGGCGTTTATTCGGCGGAGCATGAGCGCTCCGTCAACAGTGTAGCCGTTGTAAAACCTGATGCTCAGGAGTAGGTGCGGTTCGTCGTAGTGCGGAGATTAACCTTCCGGCTGTTGGATTAATCGCGGTCGCGCTGACGGTGGTTCGACTGTCTAGGGTTGACAGTCAGCACTGATCATCGTCAAGGAACTGATGTTAATGCGGTCGCCTTCTTCAGGATCTCTGATTAGGAAACCTTTTGCTTGTACCTTGTGCCCCTCGTGAGACGCCGGGTCCGGGTAGACACTCATCAACTCAAACATTTTCGATCCAAGCGGTAGAGTTTCGAGCACACGGAGTTCGTCACTATTGGGCCCCGCCGGGTCTCGTGTGCGCTGTGCGTCTGTGGCATAGGAAAGCGCCCACGCATCGTCGGAGTTTCGTTCGAGGCATCCAATGACCTGTACTAAGGCGAAACTTGGCACGGGACCTGGACCGTCTTTACTCTCAATGCGGACGTCCTCGAGGCCTTCAGCAACCAATTCGTGTTCGCCTGACGGAAACCCATTGTATTTGAGGATATACGCGATACTGTCAAGATAAATAGCGTCATCCAGCGTGCCGGGGTCGTCGAATGGCATTAGGTCACGGACGCGAGTGAACAGTGTGTTCAGGGTGTCCTCGCTCCAATCCTGCATGAAACGGTCACCAGCAAGTGGTCGAGCTTCTAGTGACCCGCTCAGGTCCGGACTGTGGCATGAACTGCAGTGTCTGTCGTAAGCCAATTTGCCGCGATCTGCTTGTCCGTCTGTGTAGACGCCCTTCCAAATCGTCGTGTCCGCGTCTTGAACGGTTGATGTCGTAGTGACCGCTGCTAGCGAGGCGATAAGAATCGACGTTAACGTGACGACCGTTTTTATTGGCGCAATGTCTCGTTCAGGCTTCATGTATGTGTCCTCGACGTTGACGGTAATCCATTGATGCGCCTGAACCCTAAGTATGGCAACGGTGTCACGTAATCTCTGTTTGATGTCACTTCGCTAGTCGACCGTTGTTTGCGCCGCGCCAACGACCCGCTGACTATTTCGATCCTGAAGGAAAGCAACGACACGGAGTTGGTTATTCTTCCACGTCGGGCTAAGGCGAACCTGTCCGTTGATGATGTTGTGACCATCTGAATTGTGGACGATGTCGGTCAGGCGTTCCAGATGGCGAACCACGCCTGTATGACGGAGACGCCGAAACATGTTTTCTCCTGCCATGACGTCTGTCACGAGAGCGTTTTCGGTGATCGCTAGCCACACGTCACTAGCGATGGTGGAGGGCTCCGTTGTTCTCTTGACCTGGATTCGTACTTGAAGTTCATGCCTGTTGGAGTGTCTAGTGGCTTCAAGGTTCATTGGTATTTTTGGTTCGGCATATGCTCGACGAATTTCTGCGGTTACCTCTTCCTTTAAACTGCCGACAACTGCGGCCCGTCCGTCGATAACCATCTGAGGGGTGTAAACGTTTGGCAAGTCAAATGCTGATGCGTATGCCTGTTGGCGCTCAGTGAATTGGGGAGACGAAAACCGGTCACGCCACCCGAGCTGGTCCCAATAGTCGACGTGTTGGCTGAGCGGAATAATTAGTACGTCAGGAAACGGTTGAGTCTGGGACAGCCTGCTGAGTAGGCTGTCTGCCGGTGGACAACTAGAACATCCCTCAGAGGTGAAGAGTTCGACAATGATCGGCACACGTTCGCTAGGTTCCATTGCGGATGTGGTGGCGCTGCCGATAGCGGCCATGGCTAGTGCAGTGAGTCCAGTGGCGGTGCCGTGGATGATTGTCCTGAGTGTCATCGTTCTCCTCTTTGTATACTAGAACACACTCTTATCCATCATCGTAATTTCTTACTCTAGATTTAGGAGGCGGCAGTATGCGTCGACTCATCGGTATCGCCATTGTTTCTGTTCTGGTGTTGTTCGTGACGACGGTGACTTCGGCTCAAGCTCAGCTTAGTCAGACCGCCGCTTGGGTGTCCCATGTATCGAACGAATACCGAACCATTCCAAATGTGACCTATCACGTGGCTAGTAACTATGAGAATAAGGTTGATTTGTACTTGCCGAGAAACGCAACCGGCGCGACGCCGGTGCTGATGTATATCCACGGTGGCGGATGGGTCGGTGGCAACAAGGAAGCGAATGTGCTCAGGTTGCTGCCTTACCTTGAAATGGGTTGGGCAGTGGTGAACGTCCAATATCGACTTGGTCGGATTGCTCGTGCGCCGGCAGCGGTTGAAGACTGTTTGTGTGCGTTGCAGTGGGTGAAGCGACACGCAGATGATTACAATTTTGACGTATCGAAGATTGTCGTAACTGGCAACTCTGCCGGCGGACATTTGGCTCTAACCACTGGAATGGTTCCGAAGTCGTCAGGTTTGGATCTCGAATGCCAGATTCAAGAACCACTGGGTGTGGCAGCAATTATTAACTGGTATGGAATCACCGACGTTGGTGACCTTATTCAGGGGCACAACACGAAAAGTTATGCGGTACGTTGGATGGGAAGTTTGTCTGACCGACTCGACGTCGCCAGGCGCGTGTCCCCGTTGAGTTATGTGCGAGACGGGCTGCCTCCAATTTTTACGATTCATGGGGACGCTGATCCAGTGGTGCCCTATCAGCACGCTGTGCGGCTACACCATGAATTAGATAACGCAGGCGTTTCGAACCAGTTGCATACTGTTCCCGGAGGGGGACATGGTGGGTTTAATCGTGAGGAGAGCTATCAGATTTTTTCGGCCATTCACCAATTTCTCGGAAAGTACGGCCTGGTGGATTCGTCGAGTAGTACGGACGGCCAAGAGTGAGGATGCCTTTTTGTATGACGGTGCCCGTATTCGACGTTGGCTCGGCGGAGGGGGTGCGGTGCTTTAGGTTCGGGCCTCTATATGCCCGAGTGAGCCTTACGTTTCGCAAGCTATCAGTGTGGCTCATCGTGGGCATCGCTATCTCGTTGGCTGAACCCGGGTTTGCGGGACAGTCGTTCGATGATGAGTTTGCTGCGGCGATGACTCGATTCTGGGGTGCTGCAACGGATGAGGAATTTCGTGGCGCTATTGATGCTGTGCTTGAGACTCAGCCCGATATAGAAACGATCTGGTCACGGTTGCGGCGCGGACGAGATTACCAATCGGACGTGCCGACTGGGCGTCAGTTTCTTAGCCGGACGAATCGCGACGGGGTGACTCACGGTTACATCCTGCAAATACCAGAAGGCTATACGCCGGAGCGTCGCTATCCGGTACGTGTCTATTTGCATGGCGGTGTAATGAGGCCGAAGCGGGACGACGGAAGCTGGTGGCGAAACGAAGACCGAATGCTCAGAGATGACACCATTGTCGTGTTTCCGGCTTCTTGGGATGAATCCATTTGGTGGCAGGATTCGCAAATCGAGAATTTGTCCGGGGTGATCAACGAGATCAAACAGACTTATAACGTCGCGGAGAACCAAGTCTATCTTCTGGGAATCTCTGATGGTGGCACTGGAGCGTATTACCACGCCTTCAAATCCACGACCCCATGGGCTGGTTTTCTTTCGTTTATCGGTCATCCTGGAGTGCTTGGAAATGCCTCATCAGCTGCCGATGGGCAAATGCATGTGACGAATCTTCGCAACAAACCGTTTTTTGTCGTTAACGGAGGTCAAGACCGACTTTATCCCACCGTCAATGTCGTGCCTTTTCTGAGATTGTTTCAAGAGGCGGGTGTTGTTATCAATTTTCGACCGCAGCCAGAATCAGGACATGATTTGAGCTGGTGGGACAATGAGTCGTCAGCGATCGATTCATTTATCGAAGAGGTTCACAGGCGGCCTTTGCCGAACCCGCTCTCCTGGGAAACGGAACGGACGGACAAATATAGTCGTGCGCACTGGCTCGTCATTGACGAACTCGGTCCCGTTGAAGGCGAACCGGACTTGGGCGCGTTTAATGAGATTGTTGATCCGTCAAGTGGGGCTCCCCTCGGAATCAATACGATTGGCGAGATGGCGGATGGTACGGGCCTCCGCATATTCGAGGTCGGTGAGAATTCGATCGTGTCTGAGGCTGGAATGCGAGCGGATGACACTATCGTAGAGATCGAGGGACAGGAAGCTCCAACCGTCGAGATGTTAAAGGAAGCCCTGATGGGTTTTTCGCCTGGCGATCAGCTTTCGTTAGTTGTTCTGAGAGAGGACACAAGAACGCCGCTAGTGTTGAACTATCCTGAGACGGCGGCACCTCGGATGCGCGAAGCGTTTCCGTTACGGCAGGCTTCGGGCCGGGTAGAGCTACGAATGCCTGGTCGTAATACGGTTTCTGCCAGGACGCGGGGGGTTCGACGCTTTACGTTGTTGTTGTCGCCGGAAGAGTTCGATTTCACCGCACCTGTTTCGGTGGAAGTGAATGGCGTGCCTGTTATCGAGCAGATGGTCGAACCTGATGTCGAAGCGTTGTTGCGCTGGGCCGCCTTTGATCAGGACCGAACGATGTTGTTTGGAGCCGAGCTTGAGGTCGTTGTTCCATCGGTTCCATGAGTAATCGGAAGCAGCGCTCCTTGGGTTTATATGCCAAGGGGCGCTGCCTCTAATCTATTTCTGATTCATTGAACATTGCTAACTCGATAGTTATGAATTGCCGTCCAGAATGACTTACTGGAGGTCACTGGCGGCTGCGTCGATGCCGGCCTGTGCACAGATTGCATCGTTGGCACCCGTGTCCCCGCTAACACCGATACCGTCAATATGGCTTCCATCTGCCGTCATGATCGGCAGACCACCTTCAAAATAGATGATGCCTGGAACAAAAGCAGCCGCGGTTGGGCCGCCACCATTCGGAAAGGCACTTTCGCCCCATTGCTTCGTTGGTCGTGGGCTGACAGCAGAACTCCTGGCTTTTGCCATTGCGACATCTTGTGAGAGCAATTGCGCGTCGTCCATTCGGTGGTAGGCCTTTAGGTTGGCGTGGTTGTCCATAATTGCGATATGCATCAACCACCCTTCGGACGCCGCTTTAGCGAGACAGCCATGGACCATTTTCATCGCAGCGGTGCCTGTAAGAATCGGCCGTTCTTCGGATGCGGACGATGCCGGCACAAAGATGATTGAGATTGTGATGATCGATAGAGCGACGAGCATGATACGAGTCAACAATCTTATCCTCCCGTTGATTTACGAATGATGGGATCAACGTTGAAATCACTAGAGCTGTCGAACCCATATGTTTCTGAAGCTGACGTGGTTTTGATGGTCCCGAAAGTGCAATGGGGTTAGTGTTCGGGTAAGCGGGTTCATCGTCTAGGGAGATGCTACGCGAACGCGCGCGTTAGTGAAAAGTAGACGGTTGTGCCTCGACCGCAGTCGTCAAATCGATGTAGATGTTGAGATGTTTGGTTCACGTGAAAGTTCGTGTAGGCTGTTGATACCGAGATGTTTGATAACGGCAGTTGTGGAATCAATGCGTAGTGGAATTTATCTGTTGGAATCATACGAATCGTGAGCGTTGGTTCCTCAGGCGTGGAAAAAGTTGAGTGTCGGAGCAGATTGTTGGTTGGTAGTCTAAGGACCGACGGATGTCAGAACTGAAAAAACTCTACACCGCCCGTGGGCCTGGCGACGCGCACGTGTTGAAAGGATTACTTGAAGTTGAAGAGATTGAAGCCGTGATCCGCGGAGACGATTTTGTCCCCATACAGGGGGGCGGACTTTTAAGCGTCGAAATTGGCCCATCGGTCTGGGTTTTACATGACGAATGTTGGGCGCGGGCAGTTGAAATTGCAGAACACTACGCAGCTGCTAAGCACACGTCTGAGACTGTTCAAACTGGAGGATGGCGTTGTGCCGGGTGTCAAGAATGGGTCGAGCCGCAGTTTACAGATTGTTGGAACTGCGGGGTTTCGCGTCCAGACGCAGATGACCACGTCTAGTGGGTAGGCACAAGAAAAGCGCCTTATTGCTGCGTTCTGAGTCAGTTTGCCTGGACGCATTCAGCTGAAAAGCGGTCGGCCGCTGTGCCGATATTTTGTCCGCTGCTCAATTTGGTTAACAATATTGGTTTGCGATAGACGGCAACTGTGACACGAGAGCCGGACAATAGAGTGTGTTTGGTAGCAATTATGGATTACAGGTGACATGGCGAAGGGGCGACGATGTTGACTAATTTTTCGAATCAATCACATTGGTGCGTTGGAATATTGCTCGTTGGTGTGTTCTGTGTCTTTGTCTCAATACCGGTCTTTGGAGAAGATTGGCGGCAGTGGCGAGGTGCTGACCGGTTGGGTGTGTGGGAAGAAGACGGCATTATTGATTCATTCCCAGAAGACGGATTGAAGGTGACGTGGAGAACACCTCTGCGGTCCGGTTACTCCGGGCCGGCAGTGGCGGATGGCCGAATATTTGTACTTGACTGGATGGAAGATCCCCAGTCTCGGACGATGGATGGTACAGAGCGTGCAGTAGCAATTGATGAGGCGTCAGGAGAGGTGTTGTGGACACACGAGTGGCAGACCACTTATCGAATGTTGATGGCTTCCTATGCGGTGGGCCCTCGAGCGACTCCGACCGTCGATGGCGGCCGTGTTTATGTTGTTGGAGCGACCGGGCGTTTATTTTGCCTCGACGTTGAGAGCGGGAACGTATTTTGGAGTAAGGACTTCATCGCGGATTACGACACGAGTGTGCCAACGTGGGGAATAGCTAGCGCCCCCCTTATCTATGGCGACAAGCTAATTACAGTCGTTGGAGGTGAGCCCGATTCTTTGATTGTGGCGTTCGATAAGAACACCGGAGAAGAACTTTGGCACGCGGTCAGTGTAGTTGGAGAAATGGGTTACGGTCAGCCGGTTATTTATGAGGCTGGAGGCGTAGACCAACTCATTGTTTGGCACGCGGCAGCTTTGGTCTCGCTCGATCCAGAAACGGGAGAAGTTTATTGGGAGGAACCATGGGAGGTTGGTTCAGGAATGTCCGTGGCGACTCCGGTTAGAAGCGGTGACTATCTAATGGTCACACAGTTTTACAACGGTTCACTAATGATGCGTTTAAATCAAGACCGGCCGGCGGCAACGATGCTGTGGAAGGGAGGTAGTCGGAGTGAAATGCCAGACCAGACGGAAGGTTTGCACTCGCTGATAACGACACCTCTCATTATTGGTGATTATGTTTATGGCGTTGGGAGCTATGGCGAACTCCGAGGTCTTGATGCTCGCACGGGTGAACGTTTATGGGAGAGCCCTCAAATGACTACCCAGGCTCGGTGGGGTACGGCTTTTCTTGTGCGTCACGATGACCGATATTTCGTTAATAATGATGATGGAGATTTGATCATCGCTCAATTCACGCCGGAGGGATATGTCGAACTTGATCGGACCAAATTAATCGAGGCTGATGCCAGCGCTGGTGTTGGCTCAGCTAGGCGCTGGGATCGGGCAGTCAACTGGACGCATCCAGCGTATGCCAACAGACACGTGGTTCATCGCAATCACTCAGAAATTATTAGGGCCTCGTTGGACGCTTCTGACTATTAACGATTTGAATTTCGTTCTGACGCTCAAGACTAAGAGAGAAGACCATGAAATCAACACAAAGAACCATCAGTAGCTTGAAATTGGCCGTACGTAGTGCTGTTCTGCTTTCTTTATTTGTCACGCCTGTGATTATCGGCGCTGATGATTGGCCGGAGTGGCGAGGGAGTGGTCGCCAGTCCGTCTGGACGGAAGACGGTATCGTGGAACGCTTTCCGACTGGTGGTTTGAAGACAACATGGAGAACACCAGTGAACGGCGGGTTTTCCGGGCCAGCGGTTGCCGATGGTCGTGTGTTTGTAGTTGATTTTGAGTTTCTTCCAGAGACACGAGTCATGGATGGTACGGAGCGGGTTCTCGCGCTCGATGAAATGACCGGAGAGATTCTTTGGACGCACGAATGGCCAACGGAATATAGGAATCTCCAACTTTCGTACGCAACCGGTCCTCGCGCCACGCCGACGGTCGATGGTGACTACGTTTACGTCGCCGGAGGGGCTGGAATGCTGCTCTGTCTCGAAGTAGAGACTGGTGAGGTCGTATGGCAGCGGGACACAGTGTCCGAATATGACACGACCGTTCCTGTTTGGGGAACTTCGAGTTCTCCGTTGGTGGACGGAGACCTGGTCATTTCTGTTGTTGGTGGTGAACCTGACGCATTGGTTGTTGCGTTCGACAAGAGTTCGGGAGACGAAGTGTGGCGGGCAATTGATGTTGTCTCGGAAATGGGCTACGCGCAGCCCGTTATCATTCAGGCAGGCGGTGTGCGGCAACTCATAGTTTGGCATCCAACCGCTGTAAGTTCTTTGAATCCGGAAACGGGCGAGGTCTATTGGGAAGAGCCTTGGGAGGCTCGGTCAGCGATTACTGTTGCGACTCCCGTTCGGAGTGATAACTATTTGTTTTTTAGTCAGTTTTATGGCGGCTCGCTGATGCTCCGCCTCGACAACGATCGACCTGAGGCGACGCAGATCTGGAGAATTTCAGGTGCAAGTGAAATGCCGGATCAAACTGAGTCGTTGCATTCTCTCATCACGACTCCAATTATTGAAGGGAATTTCATTTATGGGGTTGACAGCTATGGCGAGCTGCGGGGACTTGAAGCCATGACTGGGAAACGATTGTGGGTGAGCGACCAGATGACGGCGCAGCGTCGCTGGGGTACTGCTTTTATGGTGCGGCATGGTGACCGATATTTTGTGAATAATGATGACGGAGACTTGATCATCGCTCAATTTACTCCCGAGGGTTACGTCGAATTGGACCGAACTAAGTTGATTGAGCCGACATCACGGGCGGGGTACGGACCACGTCGATTCGAAGATCGCGCCGTGAACTGGACACAACCTGCATTCGCGAACCGTCATATCGTTACGAGAAACGACAATGAAGTTATTCGCGTTTCACTTGCAGCGGACGATTATTAGGGCATCTTGTGTCTATCTGAGTAATCATCAACTGATTCAGTACCTTTGGCCAGGCAGGATGAGAAATCGCGAAAGTGGTCACAGTGGTTGACAACTTTCTGTAAGGAGGTTTTATGGCAAGCGCACGCATAGGCAGCATTTGTGGCTGGAGAACTGTTTCAGTCGCCTTTTTTTCGGTGGCGTTGCTAGTGATGCCCTCTATGTGGGCCGCCGAGGACGTGACTGTTGCCGAACCCGAGTCGGTGGGGATGTCGTCTGAACGTTTGCAACGGATTAATAGCTTCATTCAAGAGTACATCGATTCCGATCAGATTGCCGGTGCGGTCACTTTGGTTGCCCGGAAGGGGAAGGTTGTTCATTACGAAGCCCACGGATGGCGAGATAAGGATGACGAGATCCCGATGACACGGGACACGATCTTTGTCCTGATGTCTATGACGAAACCTATTGTGTCGACCGCACTGATGATGTTGTTTGAGGACGGGCGTTTCCTGCTTGACGATCCGATCGCGAAATGGATTCCTGAATATCGGAACCATAAAGTTCGACTCAATCGAGATGGTGTTCGGCAGGAACTCGTGTCGGAATCACGTCCAGTGACGGTGCGGCATGTGCTGACACACACCTCTGGTTTGACACTGAACCCAAATGGCAAGGGACTCAGCGAGGACGAGTTGAACTATGTTACGAACCACGGTAAAGGCTGGCCGACGTTGGCCGAGCGGCTAGCTCATGCGGCTGTGATCCCAGGCGCGTTTCATCCTGGTGATGAGTGGCAATATGGTGATTCAACTGATTACGTTGCCGTACTCGTTGAGAAAATCTCTGGTCAATCCGTGAATGACTTTCTCACAAAACGAATTTTTGAGCCGCTCGGGATGACGGATACCTATTATTTTGTCCCGGATGAAAAAATTGAGCGCATGGCTTCGGTTTATCGACCAGATGAGAATGGTCACATCGAGCTCATGGTGAAGCCCGTCTACCGAGAACCCACTCAGATGTTCCGAGGGATTGCCGGTTTGGCTGGCACTGCGGCCGATTACTACCAGTTTGCGCAAATGATTGCTAATGGCGGTGAATTGAACGGCCAGCGATTGCTTGGCCGAATGACCGTTGACAACATGATTAGCAATCACATCGGCCCAAATAAGCCGGTCTACATACGTGGCGGTGGTTATGGATTTGGTCTTGGATTCGGGGTGCTGACAAATTCTGCTGAAGCACCAGATGCTCTATCGATCGGAAGTTATACCTGGGGTGGCGCATATGGAACGCTTTACTGGGCTGATCCTGTTGAGGATTTAATCGGTCTCCTGATGATTCAGATCCGACCGTATAACCACATCAATATCCGACCACTTTTCTCCAACGTTGTTACACAAGCGGTAGTGGACGATGTTTCCGCCCAGCAGCCAAAGATCATGGGACGGCCGACACCGCATTAAACGCAAGTTGTCTTCGTTTCGAAGCGAAATATTGCGACTATCGGCTTAGGAGATCCCGTGCTTTGGGCCATGCCCTGCTTGGACTCGCGTGTAGTAGACACATCACAGCAGCCGGAGTATGGGGGAGAAGAGATTTCGCTCGCTTCTTGCATATCAGGTTAGAGGGTTTTATGAGTTCTAATCGTCGACGTTTCGTACCTCTGTTTTTCTTGTCGGTCTGTTTATTTTCTTTAGCACGCAACGCTTCCGGACAAGAGAATCCAGACATTTTTCCTTTCCCTGTCACGACCTTCGAACTCGACAATGGACTGAAGGTTGTTGGTGTCGATTACGACAGTCCAGGAATAGTGGCCTACTACACGATCGTACGAACCGGGTCGCGTAACGAGGTGGAGAAAGGCTTTTCAGGTTACGCTCATTTTTTTGAGCACATGATGTTTCGTGGCACTGAGAAGTATCCACCTTCGGCGTATAACGCCGTCGTCAAGCGGATTGGCGCAGATTCGAATGCATTTACAACTAGCGATTGGACTGCTTATTACATAGTCGCGAATTCAGGTGAACTCGAAACGATCGTCGACCTTGAATCAGACCGGTTCATCAACCTGATGTACACCGAAGAAGATTTCCGAACAGAGGCAGGTGCAATTCTTGGGGAATACAACTTAAATTTTTCGAACCCCATTTCACTATTGGATGAGACCCTCCACGATTTGGCATTTGAAGTTCATCCCTATAAGCACACAACGATTGGTTTATTGGCGGATGTGACCGATATGCCTAACAATTTTGACTACAGCGTGCAATTCTACGATCGGTACTATCGCCCTGAGAACTGTATCGTGGTAGTTGTTGGAGATTTTGAGAACGATGAACTCTTCCGGTTAGCCGAGAATTACTACGGGCAGTGGGAGCGCGGAACGTTTACTGCCGAAATTCCGCAGGAGCCACCGCAGACAGAATCTCGATTAGCGCGCGTGACATGGCCCAATCCTACCCAGCCATTGTTAATGATGGGGTATCACGCGCCGGCGTTTTCCGATGAACGGATTGATATGCCCGCGTTGGACGTGTTTTCGCAGCTCTTGTTTTCTGAGTCGGCACCGCTTTTTAGAGAGCTGTACATGAGTGAACAGGTCGTTGACGTGTTGCAAGGAGGTGCGCTCGACAGTCGTGACCCACCACTGTTCACTATCCTTGCTAGGATCACTGACTCGTCAAGAATTGATTACGTCTTGGGAGCGATTGCGAGTGAGATCGAGCGCTTAAAGAGTGAACCAGTGGATATAGAAGTTCTTTCCGAGACGAAGTCGCACATGCGTTACGGATTTGCGATGGGACTCAATAATCCTGGCGGAATCGCACGTACGATAGGACACTATCTGCAATTGACCGAGAATCCAGACACTGTTAATCGTGTTTACCAGCTTTACGACTCAGTTTCATCGGAGGACATCCAGAACGTGGCCAATGCGTACTTTGCTGAAAGTAATCGGACAGTGGTCATCCTGACGCAGGAGGATCAATGAAGTTAGGTTCTCTCCCCTTTCAAATGAGATTGCCTTGGTCTCTGGTATTTGCTGGCGGCTGTTCTGCCTTGCTGCTCGTGACTACCGTGTTCGCTATCGGTTCGTCAGCGGCCAGAGCCCAGCAAGTTATTGGCATCGAGACGACCGCCGTTCGGATTCCTAATTCGCCGCTTGTGACACTGCGGGCGGCCTTTCGTACAGGTTCGGTTAATGATCCTTTTGGAAAAAATGGCCTAAATGCGGTGACTGCGCTGATGATGGGGCGTGGAGGCACTCAGTTGATGACGTACGAGGAGATTACGCAGGCGCTTTATCCATGGTCAGCGATGATCGATGTTCAGTTTGATAAAGAGATGACGGTGATTGTCGGTGAGGTTCACCGTGACCATGTCGAGACGTTTTATCCTATTTTTAGAGACCTGATTGTCGCTCCTCGATTTGAGCCTTCTGATTTTTCTCGCAATCGTGAGTTTTTAGTGAATGCCGTCACATCAACGCTCCGAGGAACCGATGATGAGGAGCTTGGCAAGCAGGCGTTGAATAGTCTGTTATATGAAGGCCACCCGTACGGAACTCCAGTACAAGGGACCGAAAATGGTCTTCGATCTGTCACTTTGAACGATGTGCGCGGTTTTCACGCAGCCTATTTCACAGCTGACAATTTAATGCTTGGAATCGCTGGAGGCTACTCTGAAGGCTTTGCGGAAAAGGTGGAACAAGAATTGTCGACATCGCTTCATCGTCGCGAACGAGTTCCGTTGTCTTTACCCCAACCACGCGCGATCGATGGAATCGAAGTGCTGTTAGTCGAGAAGGAAGCGATTGCTACTGCGATATCGATTGGTTTTCCTATTGAAGTGACGCGTCGGCAGGATGATTTTTTTGCCTTGATGGTGGCGAACTCCTATTTGGGTGAACATCGGACCTTTAACGGATTGTTGATGCAGAAGATGCGTGGAGACCGTGGACTTAACTACGGGGACTATTCCTACATCGAGAATTTTATCCAAGATGGTGGCAGTCGGTTCCCAATGCCAAATATCCCACGCAGCCAGCAGTATTTCAGCATTTGGATCCGCCCCGTTCCTCATCACAACGCTCATTTCGCGTTGCGTCAAGCTATACGAGAGTTGAAATTTCTGGTCGACGATGGGTTGTCCCAAGAAGCGTTTGAGGCGTCCCGAGAATTTTTGCTGAACTATTCGAAGCTGCATGTGCAGACGACAAGTCGACGGCTTGGATATTTGCTCGATTCCAGGTTTTACGGTCATCGGGATTTTCTCGAAGAAATTCAACGTCGATTGCCAAGATTGACTGTCGACGAGGTGAATGCCGCGATCCGTCGTCATTTGCAGTATGACAATCTCGCTATTGCTATCGTGACTAGTGATGCGGAAGAATTCGGCGGAGTGCTACTTGGCAATGCTCCATCCGCGCCATCCTACGGCGGTGCCGTAACAGATGAGATCCTTGCTGAAGACAAGGCCATTTTGTCGTACGAATTAAAGATTGACCCCTATGACATCGAGGTTGTTCCGGTGGACACAATGTTTGAAAGCAGTTCTTGGACTGGGGTATTAAACTAGCCGACGTTTTCGCCATGTATCGAACGATCAAGGAGCAATGAGATGCGAATATCGATCATTTTAGTGGTGTGTCTATCCGTAGCTTTCCTCGCGAGTGCGGGAACGGGATTGGCACAGGAACCGGGAAGTACCGTCGCTAGTGATTCTCGTGTCACTGGTCTGACCTATAAGTTTGAGGAGACTGGGGTTGATGTTCCGTACGCAATGTTTGTTCCATCCACTTACGATGCCTCTAAGGCTTGGCCTCTTATTGTTGGTTTGCACGGGCTCGGACGACCATTCGATTGGATTATGAGTTACGACGGTTATGTTGATATGGCGGAAACATATGGCTACATCCTTGTTACGCCAAAGGGCTATCACCCGAGAGCCTGGTACGGTAGCCGAGGCCCAGGAATTCCTCCGATGAGTAATGAAGAAGACGTCAGTTTGTTGCCGCCAAACCTTGGGGAATTGGCCGAACAAGATGTGATGAATGTACTTGAGATTGTCAGGCGGGAATATAGTATTGATCCAAATCGTATCTACCTTTGGGGGCATTCGATGGGAGGTGCCGGCACCTATCACCTAGCCGCGAAATACCCAAACCTTTGGGCGGCTGTTGGCGTCGCAGCTCCGGCCCCATCCGTGAGTCCGTACCAGTTGCAAGCATTTCGTCATATTCCGATCATCGCTCTTCAAGGAGATGAAGATCGACTTGTATTACCCATGCGCCGGTGGGTAGCTATGATGGAAGAACTTGGAATGGAACACGTCTATGTCGAGGTGAAAGGTGGTGATCACTCACGGTTTATCAACAGTGATTCGAAGACGTTGTCGAAGTTGTTTTATTTCTTCAACGTTGTCACCAAAGATCGACGCCCAGAAACAAATTAATGGTGGATTAGATGGCGTGTTGGAAGTTCTGCTCTTTTCATTGCGAAGCGACAGAACCGACGGGTCGTTTGAATGGGGCAAAACCGTCAATACTCAGTATTCGCCATGGATGACGCTTCGGTGATTTCATTTAGTGACCCTGTTCGATAGCCTTTGGGGTCAACTTCAACTTTATCGAAACCGGCTGCTTTGAATTGCTCGGTTATGTCTGCCATTACCCGCCGCTCATTCAGGCGTTCGATCTCCCTTGGGTCAACTTCGATTCGTGCTCGATTTCCAAAATAACGAACTCGACAAACAGAGAAATTATGCGCTCTTAGGACGCGCTCACAAGTAGCTACTTGGGTGAGTCGAGATGGGGTAATACTAGTTCCATAAGGAAAACGGCTCGATAGACATGCAAGCGCCGGTTTATTCCAAACTGGAAGTGACAATCGTTTGGCCGCCGTACGAACATTAACTTTCGTGAATCCAATTTCGTCTAATGGCGAATGGATCCCTTGTTCTTTTGCCGCATGTCGTCCTGGTCTGTAGTCGAGGCGATCATCCGAATTGAAGCCGTCTACGATATGCGATATGCCGAGACGTTGGGCTTCACGAACCGCCTGACCGTAGACTTCCGTCTTGCAGAAATAACAGCGGTTCGCCGGGTTAGCAGCGTAACGCGGGTCATCGACTTCGTAGGTATCAACAAGAAGATGGCGTGCCCCTAATGAGGTTGCGAGCTTTCTTGCGGCCGTGCCTTCTTCGGAAGTTAGACTGGGCGACACAGCCGTGAGGGCCACGGTGTTGCTACCTAGGACCTTGATTGCCTCTGCAAGTAGGTAGCTCGAATCGACGCCACCTGAAAAACAAACGATGACGCGTTCGAATTCGGCTAGAACCGTCCGAAGTGTTTGTATCTTGCTGTCTAGTGTCCCGGTTCGATCATGGGTCATAATAAGTCGCCGCTGTCAGAATGGTTGGCATCGCCAGTATTAGGGTTTTGAAAAGCTCATTGTCGCATTAGTGTAGTGTTTCATGTCCAGACAAATACTATTTATTCGTTAAGTGAACCGAATGCCTGATCCTCAGCAAGTTACAACCGTTCTTCTTGGCACGGCCGCCTCTTTGGCAATTTTTCATACCTTGATTGGGGTCGACCATTCTCTTCCGTTTGTGGCGATCAGCCGAGCTCGCGGGTGGTCTCTTAGTTTTACGTTGTTGATGACTTCGGTCTGTGGAGTCGCTCACGTTGCTTCTTCCGTGATGATTGGTGTCGTAGGTCTGAGTCTCGGTATTTCGGCTGATTCGCTTTTGTCGTTGGAGTCTTCGCGTGGTTCGCTAGCCGCAGTTCTTCTCATCAGTTTCGGGTTGACATATGCAGCCTGGGCGTTCCGGAGTCGGACGCGGCGACGCAATGAGGCTAAGCATCATGCGGAGTCTCATGGGGGGAGTCGTGCCTCACCTTGGGCACTTTTCGTTGTGTTTGCATTGGGGCCCTGTGAACCTCTTATTCCATTGATGTTTGTCCCAGGAATTGCTCGGGATTGGGTTGCTGTTGGTCTGATCGTCGCCGTTTTTGGGATCTTAACCATTGCAGTGATGCTCGTCACCGTGACCATTGGCTATATTGGTATCAGGCAGCTAAGCCCGTTCACGATGTTTCGGATTCGATTCAACGGCGATGTAGTAGCGGGTCTGATTGTTGCGGCAAGTGGGGCGGCTGTTTTTTTTCTTGCCATATAGCTACGTCGGCTGTGATGTCCCGGTATAATCCGCCTTCGTGTCAGGACGTTTTCGCTTCCAAACCTATCTGTTCGACCTTGACGGTACGCTGATTGATTCGATTCATCTAATTATGGAAGCGTTTCGTTTCACGATGCGAACGCATTTGGGTGCGGTGCCTGATGAAGCGCAGTGGCGTTCCGGTTTCGGTACACCACTTAGGCCACAATTAGCGAAGTTTGCACGGAGCGCCGATCAAACATCTGCCATGGTAGTGACGTATCGCTCTTTTACCGATGCCCATCACGATCGCTTACTTGCCTCTTATTCGGGAATTGATTCAGTGTTGGAGTGTCTGAGAAACAGAAACGTTAAACTCGGAATTGTTACGAGTAAGTCTCATCGGCTTGCTCGACGGGGATTGATTCGATGTGGACTAAGTAGTTTTTTTGACGTGTTGGTGGGAGTTGATGACGTCGTCTTGCATAAGCCAGACCCAGCACCGGTGGTTGAGGCTCTTGAACAGCTGTCAGCTGAGGCGTGCAGTACTGTGTTCATCGGCGATTCTCCGTTTGATATTTGTGCAGGACGTAAAGCCGGTGTTCAGACGGCTGCTGCTCTTTGGGGACCGTTTGGTCGGGGCGTTTTAGCCCGTGAGTCGCCAGATTATTGGTTGTCTGAGCCTGGGTGCATTGTCAACATTGAACCAAAAGAAACAAGTGACTCTTCTAGTGCCTGACACTCAGGCTGTTAACATGGTCGCGATGGAATCAGACACAAACAAAAATTCATTGCTTCCTTCGGGATTTCAACCCTATGGTTATGAAGACCCCTATGAAGACTATGTCGGTCCTTTTGGTTTCCGTGCAGTTGATGGAAAGATTTCCTTTGCTTTTCAGTCGGACAGTCGCCACCGCAATACGGGTGAGACTATTCATGGTGGAATGCTGATGAGTTTCGCGGACTATGTTTTATGTCTGAGTGCGATTTGGGAGCAGCCAAACGAGAAATGCGTTACGGTGTCTTGCAATTGTGAGTTCGTTGCTGCCGGTCGTCCAGGTGACCTGATAGAGGCAACAGGAGAAGTTGTCCGTCGAGCGCGGTCACTAACCTTTGGACGTGGCCAGATATTTACTGGCGACCGTGTTTTGCTTACCTTTAGCGGGATTGTGAAGCGCATTCATCTGGGAAACTCACAAGGAGGTCAGGCGCGTGCAATCGGTTGATAGTTTTTTCATGCGGCTAAGAATGAAAGATTCGTGAAGCTAGAATTACTTACATCGTAGTGGCCTGACGGAGGAGAAAATGATGCGCGCCAAAAAAACAGTCGTCCGCGCCTTTGTCCAAGTGAATGTCCTAGTTTTAGCTATAGCGGTATCGTCGGCAGGCGCCCAAGTTGGGTCTGTTAATGGAGAGTGGCACGCGTATGGCGCTGACAACGGTGCGACGAAGTATTCGACGTTGGATCAAATCAATTCTGAAAACGTAGATCGGCTTCGTATAGCGTGGCGACGTTCAACTGTGGACCAATCTATTCTTGATGTTGTCCCTAATCTAGGGTACGGAAACGCAAATCGAGCTACACCGTTAATGGTAAATGGGATTCTTTATGCTCCGAACGCGGTTGGCTTAGTTGAGGCGTTCGACGCAGGAACGGGGGAAACGATTTGGGTTCAGCAACCCATTGACGATGCGCCGGAAGCTTATCGAGGTGCCGGACATCGAGGGGTTGCTTATTGGTCCAATGGTGATGACCAACGAATAATTGCACACCGTGGTGAGTGGCTATATGCCCTGGATCCAGACACCGGCGATCCATTTCAGGACTTCGGTGATGGAGGACGAGTCGATCTGAAGACGGGATTGTCGGATGGAGCGCGTTATCGATGGGGAGGGGCTCCCACTGTCGTTCGTGACGTGATCGTCGTTGGCCAATCAATGTCGGATACGTTCATTACGAAGGAAGATGTCCGGGGTGATGTTCGTGCTTTCGATGTGCGGACAGGCGAACTTCGTTGGGTGTTCCACACAATCCCACAAGCAGGAGAATTTGGTACTGACAGTTGGGCAGACGGGGCATGGGAATTTTCAGGACATGCGCCTGTGTGGTCGCTCTTTGCAGCCGACGAAGACTTAGGTTATGTCTATATGCCGACCTCTTCATCAACGAATGATATGTATGGTGGGCATCGTCCTGGCGACAATCTCTTTACACAGTCTATTGTTTGCGTCAACGCTGAAACCGGTGAACGAGTTTGGCACTACCAACTTGTGCATCACGGTTTGTGGGACTATGACATTCCGGCAGCGCCGATTTTGGCGGATATCGTTGTTGATGGACAACCCATTAAGGCGGTCATTCAGGTCACGAAACAGGCGTTCACCTTCGTTTTTGATCGTGTCACGGGCGAGCCAGTGTGGCCAATCGAGGAACGCCCAGTTCCTCAATCAGGGACTCCCGGCGAGCAGACGTCTCTGACGCAGCCATTTCCTACGAAGCCGCCGGCTTTCGACCGTCAGGGTGCGACAATCGAGAATTTGATTGACTTCACACCAGACCTCCGATCGGAAGCTTTGCAGATTGTTGAGCGTTACACGATTGGGCCAATGTTTACACCTCCCTCGGTTCGAGGGGAAGGGCCGAACGATAACCAGGGAACAATACAATTGCCTGGTTCGCAGGGTGGAGCGGATATACAGGGAGCTTCATTCGACCCGGAGACGGGTTATCTCTATGTTCCTTCGATCACTTCACCATTCGTCGCGGATATTGTTGAAGGAAATCCTGACCGCACGAATCTTGCTTACGTAAAGGGACGTCGGCAATGGATCGGCGGTCCGCGCGGTTTGCCCCTATTTAGACCTCCGTACGGACGCATTACTGCGATTGACATGAATCGCGGTGAGATCGTCTGGCAGGTACCGAACGGCCATGGCCCCCGTGACCATCCTGCCATTCGTGATCTCGATTTGGGACGTCTCGGAAGTCTTGGTCGCCCGGGTCCATTGTTAACCAAAACACTCCTCTTTATTGGGGAGGGATCCAATGTAGGCGTGAGAGGCGGGGGACGCGTGCCTGATGGTATGCCCTTGGAAATTGTTACCAATTATGGTGAGCCTTGGTTTCGGGCTTATGACAAAACAACCGGCGATGTAATTTGGGAGACCGAGCTTGATGCAGGCACAACTGGGGTTCCAATGACTTATCTCCATCGCGGGAAGCAATATGTTCTTGTTCCTATTGGTGGTCTTGAGGTCCATGGCCAGTGGATTGCCTTTAGCTTGCCGTAGTCGGTCTGGCGAATCGTCGAGTGGCGGGACACTCGTGTTCTCGTTGACTTGCGTGGGTTAGGCGAGAGCTGAGGACTGCTTCAACTAGCATCAAGGGTCGGTAAAGATGTCGTTGTGTAGACGGATTTGTCGATGAATCGATTCTGTTGTTCCTGAGTCGTATTTCGGTCATTGTCTTGATTGGTGACCGATTGATGCATTCAACCAACCAATTGACATGAAACTTGCACCGACCGCTCAGAAGCGTTCCCATCGTCTTGAAAAGCACGGAGATGTTCGTATTGACAATTACCATTGGCTGCGAGAACGTGACAATCCTGAAGTTCGCGTATATCTCGAGGCAGAGAACGCATATTGCCGAGACGTAATGTCACCCGTAGCGGATTTTGAGGAACGTCTATTTAAGGAAATCAAAGGTCGCATTAAGCAAACAGATACGTCTGTGCCCTATCGCGAGGGGTCGTATGTTTATCAGAGACGCTATGAGGATGGAAAGGACTATGGGATTTATTGTCGCCAGAAGACTGACGGTGCTGGAAGGCTAGCGAACAGAGAGGAAATGATTCTCGACGTCAATGAATTAGCGAGTGGCCATAAGTACTGCGACGTAGACTCACTCAAAATTAGTCCAGATGAACGATTCTTAGCCTATGCGATCGATGTTGTTGGGCGAAGAGAATACAGCATCAGGTTTCGTGATCTATCTCGTGGCAAGGAGTTAAGTGACGTCGTGTCTAACGTTACGCCTAATATGGTCTGGGCGCCAGACGGCCAGACTATTTACTATGCGAAGCACGATCCGACAACTCTGCGACCGTTCAAGATTTTGAGACACCGACTCGGATCAACCCTTCGGGATGACCGCCTTGTGTACGAGGAACCTGACCCTACATTTTCATGTGGCGTGTGGTGTAGTCGGTCGAAACGTTTCATTCTTATCGGTTCATTTCAGACACTAACTACAGAGTTCAGGTACATCGATGCGACTAAACCCGATGGTCCTCCTGAAATGTTCTTGGCCAGAGAGCGTGGGCATGAATATCAACTTGACCACTACGGCGATTCTTTTTATGTCTTGACAAATTCCGAGGCAAAGAATTTCCGGTTAGTGGAGATGAGTGAAAACGAACGAGATCCTGAGAAATGGCATGAAGTAATTCCGCATCGAGACAATGTTTTGATCGAAGGTTTTTCATTGTTTCGGGATTTTTTGGCCGTAGCCGAACGCTGTGATGGATTGTCTCGTCTTTACATTAAACGATGGGATGAGACGGATGAGCACCATGTCGCGTTCGACGAACCGGTGTACGAAGTCAACATTGGAACGAATAAAGATTCAGAGACGACTACATTAAGGATCAACTACAGTTCGTTGACTACTCCGTTCTCAGTTTATGACTATGACGTCAAAATGCGAGAAAGGAACTTGCTTAAGCGTGACGAAGTGCTGGGTGGCTTTGACGAATCGCGTTACGAGACGCACCGTATCTTCGCGTTGGCGACTGATGGAACCCAAATACCGATATCACTTGTTCGACGTCGAGATACGAAATGTGACGCGTCGGCGCCCGTTCTGCTTTATGGATACGGGTCGTACGGGATCAACGTAAGTCCTACCTTTCACTCCTCGAGACTTAGTTTGTTGGATCGTGGGTTTGTTTTCGCCATTGCCCATGTGCGGGGAGGCGAAGAACTCGGCCGAACTTGGTACGAGGACGGAAAACTCTTTAATAAAAAGAATACATTTACGGATTTTGTTGCATGTGCTGAGCATCTAATGTCTGAGAAAATCGCCGATCCTGACCGGATTTACGCTATGGGTGGAAGTGCCGGAGGACTGTTGATGGGCGCTGTAATAAACATGCGGCCTGACCTTTTTCATGGAGTAATTGCTCAAGTGCCGTTCGTTGATGTCATCACCACGATGCTCGACGAAACCATTCCATTGACAACGGGTGAGTACGACGAATGGGGCAATCCAAACGAGAAGAAAGATTACGAGTACATCCGCTCCTATTCACCCTACGACAATATGACAGCAGTGAGATGGCCGCATCTACTTGTTTTGACGGGATTGCACGATTCTCAGGTTCAGTACTGGGAGCCTGTAAAGTGGGTTGCCAAACGACGTTCGTTGCAGGAGAATGACGGACGACGTCTTTTACTCAAGACCGATATGGATGCTGGTCACGGTGGTGCCTCAGGTCGTGAGAAAAGCTATCGAGAGCTTGCTCTTCAGTACGCGTTTTTACTTGATCTTGCCGACTTTAAAGTCTCGTAATTGAAAATGCGTGTGGTCTATGTGGTTGCGCTTGACAAAACGTTATTAAACGCATCGACGGCCCGGTCGACATCTGCGGTTGTTGTGCGGTAGTTGCAGATGCATGCACGAAGCATTTTCTTTCCGTTAGGGAATGAAACCGTTGAAATCCATGCTTCACCAGACTCGACAACCTGTTTTGCCACCGAGGATGCAGTAGTAATACCGCCTTCAATGAAAGGATGAGTGAAGCAGATTAGTGGGAGTGGTGTCTCGTTTCGCAGAAGCCATCCAGCTTTTGTTAGTCGTTGACGTAGGTAGTTACCAATTGAGGCTTGATGATCGACACGCGCCGCGTAACCGGACAATCCAGCTTCGGCTAAGGCCATGAATACTTTAAGTCCGATGAACCGACGGCTCCATTGCAATGAAGCCGTGTAGGGATCATCGGCTCCTTTATGACTAGTGGGCATGTATGCCGTTCTGGTATTAAATGCTCGACGCACAGCGTCTGGGTGTCGACTAAAAAACATTCCGGCTGACATGGGGACAGAAAGCCACTTGTGTGCGTCCCAAGTCACAGAATCTGCCAATTCAATGCCTTTGAGATGTCGGCGCAGAGTCGGTGAGAGTAGTGCTCCACCTCCCCAGGCTGCATCGACGTGCATCCAAAGATTTTCATTTTTGGCGACCGCGGAAATTTCTGACAGAGGATCGATGGTTCCAGTTGAAGTCGTTCCTACGGTGGCGACTACGAGAAACGGTTGCTGGCCTCGGAGCCGATCAATTCTGATTTGTTTGCATAAAGCAGGGACGTTCATTCGAAAATATTTATCAGTGGGAATCTTTCTGATGGCATGTCGGCCTAATCCACAGGAAATAGCACTTTTTACGAACGTGTCATGGGCTTGGTCTGAGAGATAGAGTGTCGGCTGAGTCGGTAGTGCTCTTAAGCCGCTGTCCGGTAGTGCCGGGAACGCCGAGACCAGTGCAGTGAGGGTCGCCGTTGTGTTTGATTCGGCTCCTCCATTCGTGAAATGGGCGAGGCTTGTGTTCAGATCCATGGCGATCAATTCGCCAAGCGTTTTTAGGACGAGTCTTTCAAGTTCCTGGGCGGCGGGCGCATGTTCCCACGCGGCCAGTTGCGGGTTGAATATTGCTACGAGTGTATCAGCGACTACGGTAATCGCAGGCACCGACGGATTAAACAAACCGAAATACCGTGGATGTGTCACATGGACGATGTTGGACATCAATTGTTCGATGATTTTTTCGAGAAGTTGCTGGGGGTGAGTGGGTTTCGTGAGGTCGAAAGAAGTGGCTATACGGGCTCTAATATTTTCGACCGCCTGCGGAGAGGATACGGGACCGCGGGCGATATGATCCTCGAACGAGGAAACCACCTGTTTTAAATTGTTTAGAGTCTCAATAAGATTCTTGTCTGGCATGGATGGAAACCTTTTTAACCGAGATTGTCTAATTTTCTGGACTTAGTCGCCTAGTAAGTTTTCTTTAACTGCCATGATGACGCAAAGAGCGGTTGGCGCGAAGAATTGGATAATCGTTTCTGATTAGTCAAAAATTTTTGTTTCAAACAGATTGAATTAGGCGATTTGTAGTTCGAGAAAAACTTGAAAACGTTTCATGAAGTCTGTTTACTTGTTTAGTGTTGACGAGTCGTCGATCGTCTTTTGAGTGATAGTGAAAGATTGTTCTGCTCTAGTGTGAGACAAAGACTCTCGACTGTGTCACTATTTTCTTTTAGACGGAAGCTATTCAAACTGGAATTATTGATCATGTCCACATCTCCAATACCTCGAGCTGTTAATGCACTATTAGTTTTGGTGCTCATGAATGTCGAATCTGTCGCTGCGGAGAATTGGCCAAATTGGCGAGGGCCGAGCCGCGATGGTGTAAGCACGGAAAGGAATCTTCCTGTCGAGTGGGATACTTCGACAAACATCGCGTGGAAACTTAAGATGCCGGCGTGGTCAGGTTCGACTCCAATCATTTGGGAGGACCGAATCTATCTGAACGTCGCGATTGACGACGATAATATCGAACTCTGGTCTATTGACCGTGATACGGGTCAAGCGATCTGGAAACGGCACCTAAGCAGCGGTAACCGACGCCTACGGAAACAGAACATGTCGTCGCCTTCACCGGTGACGGATGGTCAGAGAATTTGGGTAATGACCGGAACCGGCATACTTAAATCTTTCGGCCGAGATGGTCATGAGCACTGGGCACGGAATCTTCCCGAGGATTATGGAGCTTTTGGTTTGAATTGGGGATATGCATCATCTCCACTGTTGTATGAGAACGCACTTTACGTTCAGGTGCTCCACGGAATGCGAACTGATGAACCGTCCTACCTGCTTCGCATTGATAGTGATTCTGGTAAAACGGTTTGGAAAGTCGAAAGACCGACGAAAGCTGTCCGTGAGTCACCGGATTCGTACTCGACTCCTAACGTAGTTGCCTTGGATGACGTAACAGAGATTATTGTGACGGGGGGAGATGCTGTGACCGGCCATGATTCTGAAACGGGAAGGGAGCGTTGGCGGGTCGATGGCCTAAACCCGACTCGGCAGCGCGACTATCGTATTGTCGCGTCACCTATCGTTCACGACGGATTGATTTACGCGCCGACAAGAGTTCGACCACTCTTGGTAATTGAACCAGGTGGACAAGGTGATGTGCTGAATACGCACGTCGTCTGGGAGACAGAAAATGGTCCCGACGTTCCGACACCTGTCACCGACGGTGATTATTTCTACGTAATCAATGACCGAGGTATTGTTTTTGTTACGGATGCGAAGACAGGGCGTGAGGTTTATGGACCAGAACGTATTCGGCAGGGCACTTATAGCGCTTCACCGGTTTTGGCTGACGGAAAAATCTATGTGACGAACGAGGATGGCATTACTACTGTTCTTCGTGCTGGGCCAGCTTTTGAGGTTCTTTCGGAGAATGACTTCAGCGACTATTGCCTCAGTTCTCCAGCAATCTCCGAGGGTCAGTTATTTTTCAGGACGACTAAAAATCTCTATGCTGTGGGGCAGAGACGCGTTGCAGCGCAGAGGTAAGTGGAGTCAATAGTCATTTTGTGCGGTCGACGTCTGGAGAATTTTGCATTCGGGCCGTGCGGTGAAAAAGGCTATGTGGTGCCTATTGGGGCTGTCGTTTTGAATCGTCCTATCTCAAGTAGTTAGATGTTTTCCGGTTTCATGGCATTTATAGAGAATACCGCGACCAGTCGGAGTTCCGTGTGAAGTGACCCTCTCCGGAATAGTTCAAACAATACCTCTAGCCCTGAACTTCTGAACTTCTTCGTCGGAATAACCGGCTTCCTTCAGAATGACGTTGGTCTGTTCTCCAAGCAGCGGGGGAGGTCTATCAATTCGACCTGGCGTCTCACTCAGTTCGATCGGAAGACCGATCATTTTTAATGAGTCAATTGTTGGATGTGGTTGAACCACCACTTTGTCGCGGTCGATGAGTTGTTGGTTTTCGCAAACTTCTTCCACGGTACGAATGCGTCCACATGGCACACCGGCAGATGCAAGTAGTTTTATCCATTCATTTACAGTTTTCAGGGACATGATGGCAGTGATAATCGGAATCAGTGTTTTTCGATTTGTTACTCGATCTGGGGCGGTCAAAAAAAGTGGATTGTCACGGATGTCGATTCGGTCAATTGCTTCGCAATACCTGACCCAGAGTTTGTCGTTTGCTATGGCAAGATTGACCCAACCATCGGAAGCTCTGAACGTCTGATACGGTACGACTGAGGGATGTTCGTTTCCGGTACGAGTCGGATTTTGACCAGTAGCAAAATAGTTTCCAGTGTTAAATGTCAGGAGAGATACGAGTGCATCGAGCATGGCCACTCGAACATGTTGACCGCGGTTCGTTGTTTGCCTTGCGTAGAGTGCAAGTAGAATGCCCTGCGCCGCCATGAGAGCCGAAGTGAGGTCCGCTATCGATGTTCCAACTCGAGTTGGAGGGCCATCGGCTTGACCCGTCAGTTCCATGAGTCCGGATTCTCCTTGGACGATTAAGTCATAGCCTGGGCGTGTGGCGTCTAGACCCGAGTCGCCGAACCCAGAAATTGAACAGTAGATGAGGCGTGGATACATTGATGACAACTGAGCATAATCTAGGCCGAGCCGCTCCATGGCTCCGGGTCTAAAGTTTTCGATTACTACATCTGCGTTTCGCACAAGGCGGTGAAAGATGGCCAGACCTTCATCACTCTTGAGGTTAAGCGTGCAGCTTCTCTTGTTGCGGTTGACAGACAAGAAGTAGGGGGACTCGCCATTTAAGAAAGGTGGACCGAAGGCTCGCGATTCGTCCCCGCGTCCGGGTTCTTCGATTTTGATGATGTCCGCACCCATATCGCCGAGCGTCATGGTACAGAAGGGTCCGGATACGACGTGGCTGAGATCGATTATTCGAATTTCGTCTAGAGGAGCCATTAAGTCAGCGCAGTGGCGAGTTGGAGAAAGTCCGTTACTTCGAGGTCAGGTTTATATGGAGAAAATCCGAAGGGAACGTTCCGACGATTAACGTAGATGGAATGCATTCCAGTAGCCTTTGCCCCAACACAGTCGAACGGATGCGCGGCGATATGACAAATAGACGTAATGTTAGTTTCGAGAATATCGGAGGCAGTTTCGTACGTTTTGTGATGGGGCTTGAATACTCCCGCGCTGTCTACTGACACTTGGGCGTCAAAAAGCAGGCCATGGTGCTGAGTGGCAGAACGAAGCATGTCTGAATCACCGTTCGAAAGAACAACGAGTTTGAATTTGTTCCTTAATCGGTCGAGGGAAGCGGAGACGTCCGGAAATGGTTTAAGTCGTTCAATCGAAGTGACGAGCGACCGGATGTCTTTGTTGGTATATGCGATGCCAGTGCGTTTCAGCGTGTACGAAATCGCTCTGTGTCCGATTTCTCGGTATGGCGTGTGATTACCTCCGATTAGCGCGTCTATCATTGAGTCTTGGTAGTGCGTGCGCCGCCACCAAGTAACGACCGAATTTGGGTTGCCGGTAAATCCACGCGCCTTAAGGAATGGAGCAATAACTTCGACAAGCCCGCTCTGCATGTCGACAATGGTGCCGTACAGATCAAAGCTAAGAATAGTTACGTTCTCCAAAGAAATTACATTCATTGAGATGTTCTCTCGACTACTAAGTTTGTGGCTTTGGCTGAAATATAACACCATATTGGTACTAGCGTCTGGCATGAGGAAACAGTCAGAGAACAGAATCGAAGCTTTCTTCGATAGATGAAAGTTCTGGAGATGCAGTTCCCACTACAAACCGAAACCGTGAACAAACATCGTCTATGCATTCACATGTTCTCCGCTCTCGAAATGAGAAAGAAGCCTATTTGCTGTCCCGTGAATGGCTGATGTTTAACAAGGTTGTATGCTTATTTTCGCATGAAATACTGGATCTTGTCTGTCGCCGTTGCCGTACTCTATTTGTTGCATCAGGATTTCTGGAACTGGGATAGGGCGGCTCCACTCGTCTTCGGGTTCTTGCCAATTGGCTTGTTCTACCACGTGTTGTATTCAATCGCTGTGGCAGGTCTCATGTGGTCTCTGGTGCATTATGCGTGGCCGTCTCACCTCGAAAATGACTTCACTGACAAAACTGAAAATGACAACAGAGGACAAAAATGATTCCTGCTATTACGGTGTTTGTCTACCTTGGCATCGTCCTTTATATTGGAATCTTCGCCTTTCGACGTTCGACCGGTCGAGACGGCACCGAGGGATTCTTCCTCGCTAACCGATCACTTGGCCAATACGTGTTTCTGTTTTCATTGTTCGGAACCAATATGACCGCTTTCACGATTCTTGGCTCGGCCGGTCATGCCTTTTCCAATGGTGTGGTGACTTACGGATTGATGGGGTCAGCATCTGCGTTCATCATACCGCTCACTTTGTACTTGTTCGGAACGCGCGTCTGGGCTCTTGGTAAACGCCACGGATTTATGACCCCGGTCCAAATGTATCGAGATCGGTGGGAGTGCGGTCACATTGGAACGGCAATCTTTGTTCTACAGGTGACTCTCTTGGTGCCGTATGTCGTGATTGCGGTGATAGGTGGCGGCACAACACTAAGTGCCGTAAGCGGAGGGCTTGTTCCTTATTGGTTTGGCGGCTTGCTTGTTGTCCTCGTTGTGATGGCTTATGTGTTTTTTGGTGGCATGCAGGGCACTGCATGGGTTAATACTTTTCAGACAGTTCTATTTCTCACCTTTGGTGCGGCCGCAATCGTTTTTATTGGTGCGAGCATTGGCGGTTTTCCTCAACTAATGACGCGTTTACTTGACAACCCGGAAACGTCATCACTGTTGACGAGAGAACGTATTTCACCAAG
>Ga0310123_10000218_pt1 | contig 51615 bp, 34 predicted proteins | sample CB6_AW_1057_MG_FD_203505 | JGI IMG/M metagenome (GOLD analysis project Ga0310123, IMG submission 203505) | Marine microbial communities from Western Arctic Ocean, Canada - CB6_AW_1057 | ecosystem: Environmental > Aquatic > Marine > Oceanic | place: Canada: Western Arctic Ocean | collected... | reverse complement strand
TGTTTCTTGATCAACGCCTGGGCCTGTTTCATCAACCCCTCCGCCTTCTGCTCGGCCACATCCGGCGGTAGCCCCTTCTTGACTCCCGGACGCTTGTGGCCGATGGCAAAGAGGTAGGAATCGTGCAAGATGGCAGTCTTCTGCTGGATCAGGCCAAGCAGTTTCTTGTCGGGTTCCGTGACCGAGGGCATGCCCCAGGCCAAAAGCACGGTGTCGCCGAGGATGCGGTGGCCCAGTGGATTGGGGTGCACGCCGTCGGGCGAGAGCGTGTATTGCGGGTTCTTCTTCCGCTTTTCGGCCAGGTGCTTGGTGATCGGAGTGTGCAGGTCGACGACCATCTCGACCCGATCCTTCTGCTTCATGATCCACCTGGCGAATCGTGAGATGACGTCGCGGTCGTAGTGTTCGTAGATGCCGAAGTAGGCAAATTCCTTCGACCCCGCCGGCCGTAGGGCTCCCTTCCGCTTCTTCAGTGGGACGGCATCAAAGGGGGGAGGCGTCATCAGCACCAGCTTGGCTCCGGTGGCGTGGACCTTCTTGATCAGCCGGTTGACTCCGTCCTGGTAGATCTCGAACCGCTCCTGTGAGAACGGATGGTAGATGCCGTCGTTCATCCCGTAGCAGGCCACGACCACGTCGGGCTCGATTCTCTTCAGTGCCCGGTCCAGTCGTTCGTGGACGTCGGGACGCGGGTAGGGGTGAGCCGGTTCGGACTGGCCCGAGCAGGTCTCGCTGGAGAGCCCGACGTTGTAGAAGCGGGGCATGGGCCTTACACCCTGCAGCCGGCACTGGGTTTCGATCCAGGCGACGTAGCCTCCGGCATGAGTGATCGAATCGCCCAGGAAGAGAACTCGCTTGGCCTTCAGTGGGAAGGCAATCGGGACTTCAGCCCGAGTTACCTCGGCAGTGGTCGTCAGCACCAGCAGGCAGACGGCCAGCAGCGAGGTCGGTTGCATCGGCGAGAGGTGTTTCATCGAACGAGTTCCCGGCTGGAGTTGCTTGGGTCACGTGGGCCGATACCAGGGCTTCAATCCGCCGGCAGGCCTCTCATCTTGCCCGCCAGGTAGAACTTGCCCTCGATTTCGACGAACGAGTACAGGTGCAGGCCTCGCGGCTTCCCCGGTTCGACGAAACGGGCCGAGTAAAGGGCTGTGGGTTTGACCATGGCCTTCAGGGCGAACCGCTGGTTGCCCGTGGCTTCGGGATTCGGCGCGGTGAATCGCAGGACCTGGATCTCGGTTTGACCCCGCTTGACCAGGTTGGTGAACAGCGTGGGCAACTCGGTGCCGTACCTCTTGGCACCAGCGGCGTAGTCGCTGGCGAGCTTGGGGCCGTGCTTGGCTCCGAAGATCTCGAGGAACCACTTCTGGTGGTTCGGCAGCACGAGTGCCTTGAGTTCGGGAGTCAGCTTGCCGGGGCCAGCCTTACGTGACGCAGCGAGTGCAGTGGCGAGTTGTTTCTTGAGTGCCAGTGCCTGGGGAGAGGCTGGCGGAGCGATGTCTCGCATCGACCCGACCAGCCGGAAGGCCTTGTCGAAGTAGACGAAGTTGTAGACATGAGTCCCCAGCCTCTTGCCCGGCTCGACGAATCGTACCGAGTACAGCGAGAGGGGTTTCTTCATGGCCTTGAGCGCCTTGTTCTGATTGCCGTTGGCCTTGGGATTGGCCCGGGTGTGCCGCTGCACGGCGATCTCGGTCCGCTTCCGCTGCAGCATGGCGGAAAACAGCATCGGCAGCTGTTCGTCGAAGGACCTGGAAAAGCGGGCGTGCTCGGCAGTGAGTCGCTTGGCGTTTTCGGCGTCGAAGAGGGTTGAGAAGAACGCGACGGGCTTGACGAGTTTCAGGGCCTTGGTCAATTCGGCCACCTTGTCCTTGTCACCCGACTTGGTTGAGGCCAGGAATTGCCCGATGAGTGTCTTGAGTGCCTTGCTGCGGTCGATCTCCTGTCGTGGTGCCTGGTAGGCGAACGCGGTGGAGGCTGCCAATAGGGTGACGGCGAGGGTGAGAGTGACGAGGTTGCGAGAGCGGCTGAGCATGGCGCGGCGTTCTGGTGGTGAAGGCGAGGAGATATTGTAGTGAGGCGTGGGTGGCATGCGGAGCGTACCCCGCATCGGGTATGGTGATTGCGAGACGAACCTCTGTCGTTCCGAGCGAGCCCCCAGACCAACCGAGGATCTTCCTTATGACATCCGTTGATCGACGCACGTTTCTGGCCGGCACCGCCGCGGCAGGTCTTTCTCTGGCAGCCGATTCATCTCAGCCCGCCACGGCGGCTCGCGTGGCCCGGGCGAAGAAGCCTAGGATCAAGATTGGCCAGATCGGCACCGGTCACGCTCATGCCCGCGGCGTCTTCGCCCAACTCAAGCAGGTCACCGACGACTTCGAGCTGGTGGGGATCGTCGAGAACGACCCCGAGCGTCGCAAGGCGATCGGCGCCGAGTACCAGGGTGTGAAGGTGATCACCGAGGAACAGCTGCTCAACACCAGGGGCCTGCAGGCGGTGGTGGTTGAGACCGAGGTGTCGGACCTGTTGCCGACGGCCAACCGCTGTATCGACGCGGGGATGCACATCCACCTGGACAAGCCGGCCGGCGAGAACCTGAAGGACTTCGCGGCGTTGCTGAAGAAGGTGGGCAAGAAGAAGCGTCACCTGCAGATGGGCTACATCTACCGGTACCACACGGCGTTCCAGTGGTGCTACAAGGCGGTGGCCGACGGGATGCTCGGCGACGTGTTTGAAGTGCACGCGGTGATGAGCAAGAAGGTGGGAGATGGGAGTCGCAAGAGCCTGTCGCAGTTTGCGGGCGGATCGATGTTCGAGATCGGTTGCCACGTGATCGACGCGATGGTCCGTGTGCTGGGACCGCCCAAAAAGGTTTCACCCTACGGCCGGACGACTCATCCCAAGAAGGACCCACTTCAGGACAATCAGCTGGCGGTGTTCGATTATCCCAACGCGATTGCTTCGATCCGCAGCGCGTTGATCGAGTACGAGGGATTTCGTCGGCGTCAGTTCACCGTGTGCGGTGAATTCGGCACGTTTGACCTGCGGCCCTTGGGCGGCAACACGTTTCGGCTGGCGTTGGAGAAGCAGCACGAGGGATACAAGACGGGGTACCAGGACATCACGCTGGAGAAGGGTCCGGGGATCTTCATCAGCGCGTTTCTCGACCTGGCCGCGGTGGTGCGTGGCGAGAAGGAGAACGACTATGGGCTGGAGCACGAATTGGCCGTGCACAAGGCGGTGCTGGCCGCCAGCGGGTACGGCAAGTCGTAGTGGCGCTCATGCGATCACGTCGTCGATGACGTGGCCGCCGAGGTTGGTCAGGCGGACATTGAGGCCGCGATGGTTGACCCCGAGGTGTTCGTGGTCGAGCCCAAAGAGTCTCAGCAGCGTGGCCTGGAAGTCATTGACGTGGACGGGGTTTTCGGCGGGAGCCCAGCCCAGTTCGTCGGTGGTCCCATACACGGTGCCCCCCTTCACACCTCCGCCGGCCATCCAGACACTGAAGGCGTTGGGGTGGTGGTCTCGACCGTCGTTGCCCTGGCCCAGCGGAGTACGGCCGAACTCGCTGGCCCACACGACCAGGGTCTCGTCGAACAGTCCTCGTTGCTTGAGGTCGTCGATCAGGGCCGCGATCGGCTGGTCGGCCATCCGGCAGTTCCAGTTCAGGTCGTAGGCCAGTTTGCCGTGCTGGTCCCACGAGGCGTGGACGACGTTGATGAAGCGGACGCCTCGTTCGACCATTCGTCGGGCCAGCAGGCAGTTGGCCGAGAAGCGGTGGTAGGTGTCACCGGACTGCATCACGGCGGTGGGCCGTGGGGTCGGGCGGTTGACTCCGTAGGCTTCGAGCGTACTTCGGGTTTCGCCCGAGAGGTCGGTCAGTTCCGGCGCGGCCGACTGCATGCGGAAGGCGAGTTCGTACTGGGAGATCCGGCTGGCGATTTCCGGGTCGCGGACGTCACGGAAGCGAATCGCGTTGAGTCGTCCGAGTGCATCGAGTGTACGGCGTTGGCTGGTTCGGGCGATGCCGGGTGGATTCGAGAGGTAGAGGATCGGGTCTCCCTGTCCCTGGAAGGGGACGCCCTGGTAGGTCGAGGGCAGGAACCCACTGGTCCAGTTCGATGACCCGCCGCTGGCACCTCGTCCGGCCGCCAGCACCACGTAGCCGGGCAGGTTCTCCGACTCGCTTCCCAGCCCGTAGGTCAGCCAGGCCCCGATCGAGGGTCGTCCCATTTCCGCCTTGCCGCAGCTGAGCAGCAGCTGGCCGGGGTGGTGGTTGAACTGTTCGCCGTGGACGGTCCGGATCAGCGCGATGTCGTCGGCTCGATCACCGATGCGGCTGATCATGTCCGAGTACTCGATGCCGCATTCGCCACGAGGGCGGAACGCGGCGGGTGAACCCTTGAGTACCGCCTTGTCCCGCTTGATGAAGGCGAACTCGGTGGCACCCAGCAGCGAGTCGGGCATCTTCTGGCCGTCGCGGCTGTTGAGGATCGGCTTGGGGTCGAAGAGGTCGACGTGGCTGGGTCCGCCGGCCATGAAGAAGAAAATGCACCGCTTGGCGGTGGGGGCGAAGTGGGGCGGGGAGAGGGCCGAGCGGGTCTCGTCGGACAATAGAGAGGCCAGCGCGATGCCGCCCAGGCCGGAGGCCGAGGAGGCCAGGAATTCGCGGCGGGTGGATTCAAAGGTTTGCATGTGAGGCGTGCCGGTTCTGGACCGGATCGGCAACTACTCGCGGTTGAGGAATTCGTCGAGATTCAGCAGTGTCCTCGCCACCGAGATCCAGGCGGCCGTGTCCGGCTGCTGGCCGGCTGGTGACCCGGGCCTGCCGATGACCTGCCTGGCCTCGTCGAGGTGTTTGGCAAACCACGCCAGTTCGTCGGCGTGCAACTGTTCGAGGATACTGAGTTCTTCGGAGGTCAATGGCCGGGAGAGTGAAGCGAGGGCGGCCTGGTTGAGCCGATGAGTGGGCGATGAGGTACCCGAGGCGATCCGCTGTCCCAGGGCCTGGGCACACTCGAAGAAGACCGGATCATTGAGAGTGGTCAGGGCCTGCAACGGGGTGTTGGACCGGTTCCGCTGGGCCAGGCAGACGTTGCTGCCGGGGCTGTCGAAGATCATCAGGCTGGGGTAGGGGTTGGTCCGCTTGAAGAGGATGTACATTCCGCGCCGGTAGCGGTCGGGTCGGTTCGAGACGATCCAGCGGGTCTTGTACTTGTAGGCCAGTTCCTCGGTACCGGTCGGCTTGACCGGGTGGATGGTCGGGCCGCCGACCCTCCGGTGCAGCAATCCCGCGGCGTCCAGGAACAGGTCGCGGATGATCTCGGCTTCGACACGGTAGCGACTCTGTCGTGCCAGCCAGAGGTTGTCGGGATCGGCCGAGGCGAGGTGGGGCGTGAGGCGGGACGACTGGCGGTAGGTTGCGGAGGTGACGATGGTCCTGATCAGGGCCTTGCGGTCCCAGCCGCCTCGAGTGAACTCGACGGCCAGCCAATCGAGCAGTGCGGGGTGGGTGGGCGGAGTGCCCTGGCTGCCGAAGTCGTCTCGGCTGGAGACCAGGCCGCGGCCGAACAGGTGGGCCCAGGCGTGGTTGACGGCGACTCGAGCCGACAGCGGGTTGTCGGGTCCGACCAGCCAGCGGGCGAGGTCGAGTCGATCGGGGGACTTGTTGCGGGGCTTGAGTGGAGGGAGTGAGGAGGGAGTGGCCGGCTGCACCGGTTTACCCTTCTGCTTGAAGTCGCCTCGGAGCAACACGTGAGTCACCGTGCGGCCCTTCGCACGTTCGGCGATCGTCATCACGTACGGCTTGGGCAGGTGCCGTTTCTGGACACTGACCTGGGCCATGGCCTGGCCGGTGTCGTCGTGGCGTCCGTCGAGCGTTTTCCAGAAGTCGGCAGCGGCCTGCTGTTGAGCGGGCGTGAGCTTGGCGGCGGGTTGGGTGAGCAGCCTGGCCAGAGAGTCGGAGAGGACAAGCTTGCTGACCTGGCTGGCGATGTCGGCGGTCTTTTGGCCGAGAGATTCCTGCCAGGCGGCGAGGTTGGCGTGCTTTCTCATGGCTGCAAGCGAATCGCGGCGGGCCTTGAGCGTGTCCTGCTGCCGTTTGACCCCATCGAGCGCGGCCTGGTAGGTCGCGCGGTCGGCCGCTGTGCCTTCGATGTCGATGTTCTTCTCGTCGATGTTGTTGAAGAACGCATAGAAGGAATAGAAGTCACGTTGCGGGATGGGGTCGTACTTGTGGGAATGACATTGAGCACATCCGAGCGTGAGGCCAAGCACGGATGTGGCGGTGGTGTTGACCCGGTCGACCGTTTCGCGGTTCCGGTAGTCCTGCTTGTTGATCCCCGACTCGTTGTTCTTGATGTTCATCCGGTGCAATCCAGTGGCGATCTTCTGTTCGAGCGTTGCGTCGGGCAGGAGGTCGCCGGCGAGTTGTTCTCGGATAAACTGGTCGTAGGGCTGGTTGCGATTGATCGAGTTGATGACCCAGTCGCGGTATCTCCAGGCATTGGGCCGCACGTCGTCACGTTCGTAACCGAAGCTGTCGGCGTAGCGGGCCAGGTCGAGCCAGTGTCGACCCCAGCGTTCTCCGAAGTGGGGTGAGGCGAGCAGTTGGTCGACGAGTTGCAGGTAGGCGTCGTCGGAGGGGTTGGCGACGAATTGCTCGATCTGCTCGTGGCTGGGCAGCAGGCCGACGAGGTCCAGCGAGAGGCGTCGGACGAGCGTGTGGGGGGCGGCCTGTCTTGAGAGTCCGAGTTGACGGGGTTGGAGGCGGGCGATCACGAAGCGATCGATAGCTGAGCGGACGTGTTTTCGGTGTTTCCGAGGGACCGTGGGTGGCCGGGTACGACGTGGTGAGACGAATGACCAGTGCTTTTCGTAGCGGGCGCCCTGGGCGATCCAGGTCTCGAGCAGGGCGATTTCAGCGGGGGTGAGCGGCGGGGCGTCGTGCGGCATTCGCAGCTTGGGGTCGATCGAACGGACCCGGTTCAGCAGGTGACTCTGGTCGGGTCGATCCGGGACGATGGCGCGGTGATTCGAGTCGGTCCGGGCCGTCGCCGGACCCTGCTGGTGCAGTGCCAGTCCACCCTCCTGTTCGGCCGGTCCGTGGCAGGCGAAGCACTTGCTGGCCAGCAGAGGCCGGATATCGCGGCTGAACCGCACCGTCGGGGCTGGCTTGTCTGCTGCGATTGCGGCGGTGTTGGCTGCGGTGGCTGCCAGGCACGCGAGCAGCATTGTGAATCGATGGAGTGGTTGCGATCGCGTCATTTCTTGTGAGCCGGTGTGGCCAGCTTGCGTTGGATCAGCCAATCGACGAATGCGAATCGCCACTTGTTGATGGGGGTGCCGAGGTCTCGGACTCCATACCCGTGTCCTCCTTTATCGCGGATGAAGGTGGTGCAGGGTACCCCGGCTTTGCGGCAGGCCGCGGCAAACAGCAGAGTGTTGTCCACCAGCACGCCGCGGTCGTCGCGGGCGTGGGCCAGGAAGCAGGGGGGTGAGTTGGCTCTGACCTTGAGGTCGCAGGAGTAGTTCTTGATTTGATCGGCGGTGGGCTTGGGTCCGAAGAGCAGTTGCTGGTAGCGGGTCCCGGCCACCTCGGTCTTCATCGTCAGCAGCGGGTAGGCGGCGGCGAAGAAGTCGGGTCGGGTCGCGAGCCGCATCAGCGGGTTGGGTTGTCGAGGATCGGCGAGCTCGAAGCGGGTGGCGGCGGCTCCGGCGAGGATTCCTCCGGCCGAGAAACCAAACACGCCGACTTTTCCGGGATCGATGTTCCATTGCCTGGCTCGAGAACGGACGGTGCGGATTGCCCGGCGGACATCGGCTTCCATGGGTCGGATGCCGTAGAAGTGGCTGGTGGTCCGGGCCGTGCGGAACTTCAGCACGACACCGATGACATTGTGCGGGGCGAGGAAGCGTGCGAGGTCGTTGCCTTCCTTGTCGATCACGATCCGGGCCAGGCCACCGCCGGGGCAGATGATAATCGCGGCCGACGGGCGGCTGTCGCGTGTCTCGGGCAGGTGCACGGTCAGCGTGGGGCGATGGACGTCGTGGATGCTGCGATCGATCAGTGTCTTGCCGTTGCCACGTTCGACGACCTTCTCCTTTTCGGTGATGCCCTCGGAACCAGGAGCGACACGTGGCCAGAGCGGGATGGTGAGCGTTCTGGCGTGGGCCGGTGCGTGGGTGATGGCGATCAGCAGGAGGCCGGCCAGGAGTTGGAGCATGTTGGAGTTCCGTGATGGTCGCTTGAGGGTCAGGCGAAGGAGATTGTGGCGTGTTGCGGCGGGCCGGGGAAGCGGGTGCCGACGGTGCCGTGTGGTGGCCGGGCCTGCGGGTTGTTGTCGGCGGCGAGAGTGTAATTGTATGATCGGCGGTTGACCGAGGCATGTGTCCAACTCGGAACCTACAGCGAGAGACCACCATGAGACGACGCGACTTCCTGGCCGGAGCCGGCGCGGTTGGAATGGCGGCACCGGGTCTGGTGTCCGCGGCGGTGTTTGGGGCCAACGAGCGATTGAACATCGGCGTGATCGGGGTCGGTGGTCGTGGTGCCGGTGACCTGGCGGCGGTGGCTGGCGAGAATATCGTGGCGTTGTGCGATGTCGATTCGGGACGGTTGGGAGCGGCTGCCAAGCGGCACACCAAGGCCAAGACATATGCCGACTACCGCAGGATGCTGGACCGCAAGGACCTGGACGCGGTGGTGGTGGCCACACCGGACCACCACCACGCGGTGGCCACGATGCGGGCCCTGCGGCGTGGCCTGCACGTCTACTGCGAGAAGCCGCTGACTCACACGGTGCACGAGGCCCGCGTGTTGGCCAAGGAGGCAGACAAGCGCAAAGTTGCCACTCAGATGGGGACTCAGAACCACCAGCATCCCGGCTACCTGAGGCTGGTGGAGTTGCTGGAGACCGAAGCGGTGGGCGCAATCCGGGAGGCGCACATCATCACCGATCGACCGGGCCGCTGGTGGCCCCAGGGAGTGGCCCTGCCGACCGATCGTCCCAAGATTCCTTCGACGCTGTCCTGGGACCTGTGGCTGGGCCCGGCCGCGAACCGCGATTACCACCCGGCGTTTGTGCCGTTCCGCTGGCGGGGCTGGTGGGACTTTGGTTGCGGGGCGATCGGGGACATGGCAATACACCTGATGGATCCGACGTTCTGGGGCCTAAAGCTGGGCGGCAAGGTCCGTGTCTCGTCGATGGGCCCGCGTCCGCAGTCGCACAGTGGCCCGACCTGGATGATCACGAAGTTCGAGTTCGGACAGCGGGGCAAGCGGGCGCCGGTGGACGTGTTCTGGTACGAGGGCGTGGCCAAGCCTCCCGATCCGATCGCCCGGGAACTGCCGATGAACGGATCGTTGTTCATCGGGGAGAAGGGCCGGATCGCGTGTGCTCATGGTGGGACTCCGCAGCTGTTGCCGTCCGAGCAGTTCAAGGACTTCAAGCCGCCGGAGCCCTACCTGCCTGATTCGCCGGGGCATCACCAGCAGTGGATCACCGCCTGCAAGACGGGCAGCCCGACCGGCAGCAACTTTGGCTACGCCGGGCCGTTTACCGAGATCGTGTTGCTGGGCAACGTGGCCTACCGGGTGGGTGAGACGATCGAGTACGACCCGAAGAAGCTGAAGGTGACCAACAACAGGGCGGCCAACGACCTGTTGAGCAAGGACTATCGTAAGGGCTGGGGGCTGTCGGAATGAGCCACGACCTGACGCGACGCAACTTCCTGCAAGCGGCCGGCGGCGTGGCGATCGCCGGTTCCGCGAGCGTGGCCAACGAGGCCCTGGGCGGTGTGCCTGGGGTCGACGTCATCGATTGCCACACTCACTTCTATGATCCGACCCGTCCCGAGGGGATTCCGTGGCCGCGGAAGGGGTCGCCGTTGTATCGCACCGTGCTACCCAAACACCTGAGGGCGTTGCCACATGCTCTGAAGGTGACCGGGACGGTGATCGTCGAGGCGAGCAGCCGGTTGGAGGACAACCAGTGGTTGCTGGATATCGCCAGGGACGATCCGTTTGTCGTCGGCATCGTCGGTCATCTGAACCCGTCGGATCCGAAGTTTGCCGAGCACGTCAAGCGGTTTGCCCGGAACAAGCTGTTCCGGGGGATCCGGGTGGGCGAGAGCCTGGTCGCGGGTCGGCTGAAATCGAATTCGCTGGATCCCTTCAGGGTGTTGCAGGACCACGATCTCGAGTTGGACGTCAACGGCGGTCCGGTGACTCCACTGGTGGTCAGCCAGTTGGCGGCCCGGATGCCGGGCTTGCGATTGTTGCAGAACCACATCGGCAACGTGGCGATCACCCGCGACCCGCCTCCCAAGGAATGGGTCTCGAACATCCGTGCCGCGGCCAGGCACAAGAACGTCTTCTGCAAGGTGTCGGCGATGGTCGAGGGTGCGGCACGGGGTGGCGGCAAGGCTCCCCGGGACGTGGCGTTCTACAAGCCGTACCTCGACGTGGTCTGGGGTGCGTTCGGGAACGATCGAGTGATCTACGGCAGTGACTGGCCGGTGTCCGAGCGGGCTGCCGATTACAGGCAGCAACAGCAGATCGTGCTGGACTACGTCAGCGACCGGGGTACGAAGGCTGTCGCGCAGTTCTTTTCGCTCAACTCCAAGCGAGCCTACAAGTGGGTTGAGCGAAAGGGGCGGTTCAAGTCGTGACGCGGCGTCTCGTGCGGTTGGTGGTCGGAGTGCTGCTGGGGCTGATGACGGCGGCCGTGGTTTCGGTCGCCGGGGCCCCCCCTGCCGAGCGTGTTCGTCTCGAGGGCTACGTCGGCGGTCCCTACAAGCTGCTGGTTCGCGATTTCAACGGAGATCGACGTCCCGATGTGCTGATCGGGTTCCGCAACCTGGGCGTGTTGCAGTTGGCGATCGGGGATGGTCGGGGCGGTGTGACGGACCGAACCGGTGGGGTCCTGACCGATCTGTCGGGCCGCGAACATGATGAGTCGACAGACGCGGACTGCTGGTCCGCGCCTCATGTGCACAACCTGCACTCCGCGGACATCAACGGCGACGGGCTGCTGGACGTGGCGGTCGCGGTCGCAGGCGCCTCGAGGGTGAAGGAGGGTCGAGTGGTCGTGGCGGTGGGCGAACCCGGCGGGCGATTCAAGACGGTGGTCGAGTACCTGCTGCCGAGCGAGGCGAAGGGGGTCAGGTTTGCGGACCTGGACCGCGACGGCCGCCTGGACCTGCTCTACACCGCCCGCGGTTCCGGTTACAAGCACGATTTGACGGTGGGCGAGTTGCACATTCGGCGTGGGCTGGCGGGTTTGCAGTTCGGCCCGGCCGTCGTGATGCCGGCCGGACGGTCGGCCTATGCCATCGACACCGGCGACCTGGACGAGGACGGGTTCCTCGACGTGGTGATTCCCAACGAACATGACGATCGGGTGACATATTGCCTGAGTCCGGGTCGGGGCTGTTTTTCACCGGCGGCGGCATCGGCAGAATCAACGCGGCGGTGGTCGGTGCGATCGGTACAGGCGACCCAGATTCCCGGCAAGCGGTCTCACGCGATCAACGACGCCCGGGTGGCTGATCTCGACGGCGACGGCCACCTGGACCTGGTGACGGCCAACCTGGGTACCTCGACCATCTCGACCTTCCGCGGCCGTGGCGATGGCAGTTTCGAGCAGGACCGGCAACTGGAAGCCGGCAGGAACGGGGCCTTCCTGGGCCTGGGAGACCTGGACGGCGACAAGGACATCGACCTGGTGATCACTCACTGGACCGAGGCCTTTGTTTCGGTGTTCCTGAACCGGGGCGACGGCACGTTTGCCGCTCGAGTGGATCACCCCAGCGGCCTGGGCAGCTACGGCGTCGACCTGGCTGATCTCGATCTCGACGGACATCTCGACGTCGTGTCGGCCAATTACCGCGATAAGACGATCTCGATCCTCAAGGGCCGCGGCGACGGGACATTTGCTCCGACGGTGACGCTGCCGCGGGGGCTACGGGTCACCGAAGGGCGGATCCGTCCAGCGCCTTGATCGGAAAGAGCTTCGAGGAGCTGTGTTCGCGTTTCATCAGGTCCCGGATCCTGGCCACGACGTCGGGGTGCCTGGCCGCCACGTCTTTCGACTCGGCGATGTCGGCCTCCAGGTCGTAGAGTTCGATCTTGAGTCGATTGGGGTTGTTGGGTCGGGAGAGCCGTTGCCGGACTCCCTTCCATCGCCCCATCCACACGGCCTGTTGTCCGCCGTAGCCGGAGAATTCTCGATAGAGAAACGGGCGAGCCGGCTGGCGTTTGCCGAGCAGTGCATTGGCGATGCTGATGCCGTCGACACCTTTGGGGACCTTCTGGTGGCTGCCGATCAGGCCCAGCAGTGTGGGGACCCAGTCCTCAAACCCGGTAATTGCATCCGAAGATGAGTCAGCGGCGACCCGACCGGGCCAGCGGACGATCAACGGTACGCGGACGCCGCCCTCGTAGAGCGAGCCTTTGAGGCCTCGTAGCGGCTTGACGCTGGCGAAGAAGTCGTAGTCGACCTCTCGCTTGAGGTGTGTGGTGCCGTTGTCGGAGGTGAAGACGACAATCGTGTTGTCTGTCAGCTTGAGAGTTTCGAGCAGGTCGAGGATTCGTCCGACGTAGGTGTCGAGCCGGGTGATCATCGCGGCGTATGCGGCTCGGGGTGTGAAGTGAGGCGTGTAGCCGCCGCCGGTCAGCTTGGTGAAGGGCGGGTCGTTCCATTTCAGGTTGAGGTAGGGCTCGAGTGCTTCGTCGGGGACGTGCAGGGCCAAGTGAGGTATCACCGAGGGATAATAAAGGAAGAAGGGTCGGTCCTTGTTGGCCCGGATGAATTCCAGGGCCTGCGTGTTGATGCGGTCGGGGGCGTAGTCCTGCCCCTTGAATCGGCTGTAATTGCCCGGGTTGGTGGTGTCGGCGTCCTTGGGGAATCTCGCGTGGCCGCCCACAGGGGGGTTGTTCTTCAGCGGAATCCGCTTGCTGTCGCTCCAGAGGTAGGAGGGGTAGTAGCTGTGAGCGTGTCGCTGGCAGTTGTAGCCGAAGAATCGATCGAAGCCCTGTTTCAGCGGGCCACCTTCGGATCCGGGAGGTCCGAGTCCCCACTTGCCGAAGGCACCGGTGGTGTAGCCTTCTTTCTTGAGCAGTTCGGCGAGGGTGACTTCGGTGGCGGGGATGGGGACCTGGCCTTCGGGGCGGACTTCCTTATTGCTGCGGACCCAGGCGTGGCCCGGGTGTTTTCCGGTCATCAGCACGCAGCGGGACGGCGCACACACGGCATTGCCGGCGTAGTTGTGCGTGAACCGCATGCCGCTCTTGGCCAGCCTGTCGATGTGGGGTGTGCGGATCTTCTTCTGTCCGTAGCAGCCCAGTTCGGCGAAACCGAGGTCGTCGGCCATGATGAACACGACGTTGGGTGGGTTGGCGGCGCGGGCGGTCGAAGCGATCGCCGGCAGGACCAGCAGCGCGGTGACCAGCGTCAGGCGAATGGAGAACATCTAAAGACTCCAGGTGTTGTGAATCAGGCCGACGCCGCCGGCGCGGTCGGCTCGTCGGCATAGACCCGGTCGAAGGACTCCAACGCGATCCCCCCCAGCTGCTCGGCAATGAACCGGTATCGGTGGCGGTGGAGGTCCCACTTCCTGAGTCGCGGCAACTGCTCGAGCCAGTCACACAGGTGGACGATGCAGAGGTCGGTAAATTGCTCCTGGTTCATCTCGATCCACTCACCGGTCAGTCGGTTGCGGATTGAGAAGGGGGGAGAGGTCTCGAGCTGGTCGTCGAAGGTCGAGCGATCCATCACGCAGTTGACCCACGCGACGAACTCGGCGTGTTCCCCGATCAGATCGCGAACCTCTTCACGCTGTTCCAAAGGTAACGCGAACTGCTGAAACATCTCGGTGCCGTAGATAGAGTGAAACATCCCGGCGCGGCAGACCTCGGTCGTGGCGTCCCAGGCCTTGAGGTCGCTGTAGACGCCGACGAGATGGGCCAAAAAGGCGGTGCCGGTATGCGGGACCGATTCGGTACCCAGGTCCCGCAGGAATCGGGTCATCGCTTTGTATTGCGGATCGGTCATGGCTGGGCCTGGTGAGCTGGTAAAGAAAGAATGTCGGGCACACCCTACTCGAAATCGACTTCGAGCATCTTGCCGCGGAGTTGGGAAAGGGCCTTCTGTTCATCGGGCACCGGGGTCTTGTCTTCGCGGCCGAGCATGGTTTCCAGCCGGGTGACCTGGCCGACCAGTTCGGCGAGTGTCTCGGGGGTCAGTGCTCCCTGGTGGTCGTCGCCGGGCATGCGAGTGTGGTAGGTGAAGTGTTTTTCGAGCACCGTGGCACCCAGGGCGACCGCCGCCAGGCAGGCCTCAATCCCGCGGCTGTGATCGCTGTACCCGATCGGGATCTCGGGGAATGCCGCCTGCATGGCTCGGATCGCCAGCAGGTTCACGTTGTGATCCTCGGTCGGGTACTGGCTGACGCAGTGCAGCAGCGAGAGCTGTTCGATCGAGCCCAGGCACTGGACCGCACAGGCAATCTCCTCGATCGTTGATCCCCCGGTTGAGAGGTAGACGGTGTCGACCTGCTCGGCCCGGGCGTTGACGTGTTCGAGCAACTCGATGTCGACGATGCGGCTGGAGGCGAGTTTCAGGGCGGTCAGGCCCATGCGGTCGACCAGGAAGTCGGTCGACCGGAGTGTGAATGTCGAGCTGAGAAAGGTGATGCCCAGTTCGCCGCACAGCTGCTGCATTTCGAAATGCACCTCCTCGGGCATCTCGACACCCTGGAACCAGTCGAACCACTCGTGGTCGGAACCGAACTGGTTGGCGGTGTAGGTCTGAAACTTGGCGACGGTGGCGCCGCCCGCGGCAACTTCCTCGACCATGCCGCGGCAGACATCCCAACGGCCGTAATGATTCTCACCCAGCTCGGCAATCAGGACCGTCTTCAATTCAGTCTCTCCCAGTCGACGCCGGTCGGGTAGCTAGCCACCGATGATCCCCAGCGGCCGGTTCTTCTTCCAGCGGCCACGAGTGAAGTCGGGCACGTCGATTGTCTTGCTGCGTTTTGCGACCGAGCGTTCGCTGAGATCGGAGATGGCACTCCAGGCCGCCGCGTCGTAGACGTCCATGTCGGGCTCGGTCCCGGTGGTCAGGCATTCGATCAGCCGATGGATTTCCATGAAGTCCATCCCGCCATGTCCCTTGCCCTGAGCTTCCTTGATCAGAGTTTTCCACAGCGGGTGTTCGTACTTGGACTGGAACTTGTCGATCGGCTCCCAGCTGTGGCCGTGTGCGTTGGATTCCAGGGCGATCTGGTCGGGGTATCCCTGCACGATGCCGAGGGTTCCCTGGACCATGTTGACGCGGGTGTAGGGTCGGGGCAACTGGGTGTCGTGTCCGACGGTGATCGTGCGTCCGAGCTTGGTGCGGATCATCGTGGTGTTGACGTCACCGAGCTTGTACTTGCGAGTGGCCAGAGGGTGCTTGGCTCCAAATCGACTGGCGTAGTGAACGTTGAGTCCCCTGGAGACGCTGCTCATCGAGACCAGATAATCGAACTGGTCCCCTCGATTGATGTTCATGCACTGGGCGACGGGGCCCAGGCCGTGAGTCGGGTAGAGGTTGCCGTCCCGGTGGATCATGTGTTCCAGCCGCCAGCGGACTTCCTGGTTCGAGCCCAGCAACTCGCGATCCTCACGCAATTCGTGCAGGTAGGCCGCTTCACCGTGAATCAACTCTCCGAGCAGGCCCTGTCGGACCATGTTCAGCACCATCATTTCGGTACGGCCGTAGCAGCAGTTCTCGAGCATCACGCAGTGGCGGTCGGTCTTTTCGGCCGTTTCGACCATCTGCCAGCACTCATCCAGAGTCACCGCGGCGGGGACTTCGGTCGCGGCATGGTGCCCGTTCTTCATGGCCGCCACGCAGACCGGCACGTGCCATCGCCAGGGCGTGGCGGTTACGACCAGGTCCAGATCGTCTCGTTCGCAGAGCTTCTCGAACGCGTGTTCGTCGGGGAAGTAGGCATCGGGTTTTTGTTGTCCGGCCGAGACGGTCGTCTTCTGGGCCAGCTTGCAACGGTCCTCGAGCAGGTCGCAGACGGCCTTGACCTCGACGTGCTGCTGTCCCAGCAGCAACCTGAGCAGGTGGAATCCTCGTCCTCCGATCCCAACCATTCCGACCCGGACCCGCGGAATCGGTTTCAGCCGCGGATCGGCCGACTCGAGGCCCTTTTCGGGATCCTTGCCATGTGCCAGGGCGGGAAGAACGACTCCGGCTCCGACCCCGGCACCGAGTTTCAACGCGTCGCGTCGGTTGACGTCTGATTCCATGATCCGCTCCGGGTGGGTTCGAGTGCCGGTACTGGTTGCTCCCGGCTACACGTCTCAGACAGTGTACAGCAGAGCCACCTCGAGATGGTCGTGCGGCGTGTTGGGGTATTGAAATTGACCCCCGGCGGGCCGGCGGGTCAGAATAGTCCGCTGGTCGCCCGGGCGTGGATCGGTCGGGACGTGTGAGTTGAACGTGGGAGGCGAGTGTGACGTTGTCGACGTGTCGACGAACCGTCTTGCGATCGATCCTGCTGGGGGTCTGCGTGCTCGCGATGCCCCTTGGCGATGCCGCCGCGGCCGATCAGCTCGAGGTCGCTCCGGATCGCATCGAGCTCTCGAGTCCACTCGATCAGGTCCAGTTGCTCGTCACTCTGAAATCAGCCTCCGGCGTCCTCAGCGACGTGACCCGAAAGGCGAAGATCGAAATCGAAGGTGTCGCGGTTGTATCGATCGATGCAAAGGGCCGGGTCCGGGCAATTGCCGCGGGAGACACCGTGTTGAGAGTCGGGCATGGTGAGTTGGTCAAGCGGATTCCGGTCGTGGTCGAAGAGGGTTTCGCCCGCGGGCGGTCTCGGTTTGTGGACCACGTGCTGCCTGTGCTGAGTCGAGCCGGCTGCAACCAGGGTGCCTGCCACGCGTCTCAGTTCGGCAAGGGCGGTTTCAAGCTCTCGGTCTTCTCCTTCGCGCCGGTCGCGGATCACCTGGCGCTGACACGGGAATGGGACAGTCGGCGTGTGTCTCTGGTCTCACCTGAAGACAGCCTGGTGCTGCGGAAGGCCACGATGCAGATGAGGCATGGTGGAGGCCGTCGATTCCACAAGGGCAGTTACGAATACAATGTGTTGAAGACCTGGATCGCCGACGGGGCTCGCGGACCAGATGTCGGGCAGCCGCCCGGGGCGACTCGGATCGTTGGACTCGACGTGTTTCCGCGGGAACGGACGCTTCAAAACGGCCAGTCGCAGCAGTTGCGGGTCGTGGCCCGCTATTTCGATGGGCACCGCAGTGATGTCACGCGGCGGTCGGACTTCGACAGTCTCGAGTCGGGAATCGCAGATGTCGATGGCGAGGGCCATGTGAAGGTCAGCGGCAGTGGCCAGGCTGCGATCATGGTTCGCTACCGTGGCCAGACCGGGGTGGCTCATGTCATCTCACCCTTCCCGGTCGTCGCGGTCACGGCCAAGTTCCCGGTCGCTCGGAACCTGATCGACAAGCAGGTGGCCCGGCGGTGGCGGTTGCTGGGGATGCGTCCGGCCTCCGGATGCAGCGATGCCGACTTCATCCGCCGTGCGTTCCTGGATTGCCTGGGCACGTTGCCTCAGCCGGCGGTAGTCGAACGGTTCCTGGCTTCGAAGGATGCCGGGAAGCGGGACCGGCTGGTGGACGAGATCTTGGGTCTGACCGGCGATCCGTCGCGGGACCGGTATGTCGACGAGTGGAGCACGTACTGGACGCTGAAGTTTTCCGATGTGCTCCGTAACAACCGCAAGACATCCGGCGACGCCGGGATGTGGGCCTACCACAACTGGATCCGCCAATCGCTGAGACAGAACAAGCCCTATGACCAGTTCACACGCGAGTTGATCACCGCACAGGGTTCGATCTTCGAGCACGGACCGGCCAACTTCATCGCGTCCTCGCGTCAACCGACCGACGTGGCGACGATTTCGAATCCCGCCGATTTGGCCGAAACCACCGCCCAGGTCTTTCTGGGCATCCGGCTGCAGTGTGCCCGGTGTCATCATCACCCGTTCGAGTCGTATAGCCAGTCGGACTTCTATGGCCTGGCGGCGTTTTTCACTCGCCTGGACAGCAAGTCGAGCGGTACGTTTGGCGAGTTGGGTTTCGACGCGGTGGTCAGCCTGGCTCCGCTGTCCGCCCAGCGGTCTCTGAAACACCCTCGGACCGGCCAGGTCGTCACCCCACGTCCCCTGGGTGGTGACGTGATCGACACGCGCGGCGTGCTGGACATTCGCGAGCCGCTGGCCGACTGGTTGACCTCGCCTACCAATCGTCTCTATTCGCGAAACATCGTCAACCGGATCTGGGGCCAGTTCATGGGCACGGGGATCGTCGATCCCGTCGACGATCTGCGCTCGACCAATCCTCCGACGAACCCGCAGTTGCTCGACGCCCTGGCGGCCGACTTTGTCGCTCACAAGTTCGACCTCAAGCACCTGATGCGACGGATCATGACCTCCTCCACCTACCAGCTGTCCTCGACCTCTCGTCCCCAACACGTCAACGACCGTCGCTTTTACACTCACTACAACGTCAAGCGGTTGCCGGCCGAGGTGTTGCTCGATGCGATCGACCATGCTTGTGGCACTCACGAACGGTTCCCCGGTGTACCTCCGGGCACGCGTGCGATCGCGTTGCCGGACCCGAACTTCGAGTCGTATTTCCTGGACACACTGGGTCGTCCGCGTCGGTTGACCAACTGCGAGTGCGAGCGGACGGCCGAGCCGAACATGGCGCAGGTCCTGCACCTGTGCAACGGTCTGAATTTCGAGAAGAAACTGGCCGACAAGAACGGCCGCTTGGCTCAGCTGGCCACCGGCAAGCGGCCCCTGGAGCAGATCATCGCGCAGCTGTACCTGGCCACGTTCAGTCGTCTGCCGTCTGATGCCGAGCTGGCCACCTGCCGCGAGGTGGTCGGCCAATCGAAGGACCAGCAAAGCGGCCTGCAGAACATCCTGTGGGCTCTTTGCAACAGCCGCGAGTTTCTGTTCAACCACTGATCACGACGCCCTCGTGTCGGGGGCATCACACGATTCGGGGATCCTCTAATGCTCAATCTTCGACCCCAGCAGCACGCCGACTGCCAGTCGCCGGGCCGCCGCAGTTTTCTACTCCAGGTGGGCGCGCTGGGTGGCCTCGGTCTGTCGTTGGACGGTTTGCTTCGCGGCCAGGCTGCCGCTGCGGATGGCAAGGCGGAGCGCCGCGACATCAACTGCATCCTGGTCTGGACTCGTGGCGGCACAAGTCACCATGACACTCTGGACCCCAAGCCCGATGCTCGGGCGGAGATCCGCGGCGAATTCGGCACGGTGGCGACATCGATCCCCGGCGTCCGTTTTTCGGATCACGTACCGGGGTTCGCCGGTGCGGCCCGCGAGATCGCGGTGGTCCGCAACCTGAATTCGATCAATGGAGCCCACGGTTCGGCCGACGCCATCATGCTCTCCGGCTGGCAGCTGAATCCGGCGGTGACCTACCCGACCTACGGCTCGGTGATCTCGCGCGAACGCGGACATCGCCGCGACATGCCGGCGTTCGTTCAGCTGGGCAACGAGGTCGACCGGAAGTTCATGGGCGGAACAGCCGGTTACCTGGGGATCACTCACAATCCCTTCGAGGTGTTCGAGGATCCCAATGCCGAGAAGTTCACGGTCCGCGACCTGACGTTGCCCGGCGGTGTCAGCCCCAAGCGGGTGTCGCTGCGGCGCGAGGCGTTGGCCAAGCTCGATACGTTACAGCGTGGCCTCGCCCGGCGACCCGAAGCCCTCTCGGCAATCGACACCTACTACCGCGACGCGTTTCGGATGATCACGTCGGTCAACACCCAGCGGGCGTTCCAACTGGAGCGTGAGCCGGCCAAGACCCGCGACACCTATGGCCGCAGCACGTTTGGCCAGAGTTGCCTGCTGGCGAGACGGCTGATCGAGTCGGGCAGCCGGTTTGTCACGGTCAGTAACGCCGACTGGGACACTCACGACAAGAACTTCAGCCGTCTCAAGCAGCTGTTGCCGCCGATCGACCAGGCTTTCCCGGCGCTGGTGGCGGATCTGAAGGAGCGAGGGATGCTGGATACGACTCTGGTGGTCTGGCTGACCGACTTCGGTCGAACTCCGAAGGTCAACACCGCGGCGGGCCGCGACCACTGGGCGTCGGCCGGCCTGGCCGTGTTCGCCGGAGCGGGGACTCCGGCGGGGACCATCGTGGGACAGACCGATGCCGAGGGCGGTCACAGCGTGGGCGAGGAATACAATCCGCACGACATCGCTGCCACGATCTACAGCAAGCTCGGCATCCCGCTCGCGACGACTCACGTCATCGGCGACGGGCGTCCAATGCGACTGTGCGAAGGCCAACCAATCCGGGAACTGGCGTGATTAAAATGAGCAACATCAGCAGCCGAGCATCCCGCAGCACACGCCTGAGTCGGCTGGGGGGATGTTGCGCGGTCCTGTTGCTGGTCACCTGGTTCACTCAGCCCCCGGCCAACGCCGATCACAAGATCAGTTACCGCCAGATCACCCGGACTCATCCGGTCGCGGTGCAGCGTGGCACGAAGGCCCGGGTACGAGTGTGGTCGAACTTCACGCTGAACAATTCGCACTCGGTGTTCTTTGTCCCCTCCGGCGTTCAGATGACCCAGGTCAAGGAAGCGGCCCACAAGGTCAAGTTCTTTGAGCCCAAGGAACTGGACCAGGGCGAGGACTACGGGTTCGACGTCACGGTACCCGACGGCCAGTTGCCGGGCGTGTATGAGTATCGGATCGCCACCGACCAGGCGGTCAGCAGCGTGGGCCACCTGTTGGTGACCGACCACCCGGTAGTGATCGAATCGACCGGCGAGAACAACACCGCAAAGACGGCCCAGTCGGTCTCGATCCCATCGGCGGTCTGCGGCAGTATCGAGGACTTCGAGGATGTCGACCTGTACCGGATTCACGGCCGGGCCGGGCAGGAGCTGGTCTTTCAGATCCACGCCCAGCGGGTGACTCGGGCCATCCACTGCATGGCGATCCAGTACCCGAAGATCCACCTGATGGACTCGTACCTGACGCTCCGTGACCTGCAGGGTCGCGTGGTGGCCGAGAACGACAACTTCGTCGGCGGCGATGCGATGTTGCGGTGTCGGCTGCCTTCGACGGGTGATTACATCCTGGAAGTCCGGGACTCGCGATACGCCGGCGATCCGCGTTACGTGTACTGTGTCGAGATCAGCGAGGGCCCGGTGACGATTGCGGCGTTCCCGGTATCGGTACAGCGCGGCCGGGACCAACAGGTTGAGCTCATCGAGACTCGTTCGGAGAACATCGGGTCCGAGCCGGCCAGGGAGGTTCGCCGGGTCTCGTGGAAGGCCGCGGTGGACGCGGAGCCGGGTTGGCGACGGGTGCGTGTCGGAGCTGACACGGGACAGCCTGGTTTCGTGGTGCCCCAACTGGTTAGTCCTCATCCGCAGGTGGTCGCCGACGGGAAGAACAACTCGTTGGACCGGGCGATGCCGCTGAAGTTGCCGGTGGGTGTCAACGGCCGTTTTCAGAAGACCGGTCAGACTCACTTCTACCGGTTCCGTGCAACCCGGCAGAGCGTGGTTACGATCGACGTGCAATCGCAGCGGCGTGAGCTGGCTGTGGATGGCGTGGTGATGGTGATGGATGCCGGGGGCAAGATCCTGGCCACAGCCGATGACGCCGCCTTCAGCAAGGACGCCACGCTGAGGTTCCAGGCCCCGGCTGACGGCGATTACGTAATCGGGGTCCGAGACCTGAATCGTCGAGCGGGTGACCGGTTCATCTATCACATGTCGGTCGAGCCGAGCGGACCGGATTTCGAGGTGCACGGCGAATACTACTACGGGATGCTGGCCGCGGGTGGACACGCGGTATGGTTCGTGCGACTGAACCGGCTCAACGGATTCGATGGGCCGGTCGAGGTCTTGGTCGATCATCTGCCTCGTGGGGTCACCTGCCGGAAGGTGGTGATTCCGTCGGGGTTCAACCACTCCGCCCTGATCTTTTCGGCCGAAGCCAAGGCTCCGGTCAATGCCTCGCTGGTACGAGTGCGTGGCCGTGCGAAGTTGGCCCGAGCCGATGGTCCGCTGGAGGTGATCCGCGAGGCGAAGGTGCTGGGCGAACTGCGTCGTGCCGGTGCGAGTCGCTTCGTGCGGATGCCAATCAAGAGCCAGTTGCTTGGCGTGACCCGTCCCCTGGACCTGCACGGGGTCACGGCAACTCCTTCGGAGCTGAAGTTGAAGCGGGGCGGGACGGTGACGCTCACGGTCCGGATCAAGCGGAGTCCCGAGTACAACGAGCAGGTGCTGTTGAACATGGCCCTGCTGTTTTTCAACAAGACGGTGGGCGAGCAGTTGCCGCCGGGTGTGACGGTGGAGGGCGAGTCGACCCGTAAGCTGACCGGCGACATGCTGGAGACGACCTTCACCTTGAAGGCCGCGGCGGGTGCCAAGCCCGTATCCGGTTGGCCGATCGCCGTCGTGGCTCGTGTGCCGATCACCTACACGATCATGACCAGCTACGCTTCCAACCCGGTCCTGCTGACGGTCGAGTAGCCGGGAGGCCGTCGTTGGGGGCTGTGTTCCTGAGCGGTTCGAACTACCCGAACAGCTTGTGTAGTGGCCGGGCGGTCATCACGTGATGCGGTTTGCCCTGCACGTCGTGGACGAGTGTCGAATCGGAGCAGCCGAGTGCGTGGAAGATGGTGGCGACGAATCGTGAGACGTGGATCGGGTTCTCCGCGGGGTAGGCGGCCTGCGGATCACTGCTGCCCACGTGTAGGCCTCCGCGGATGCCGCCACCGGCCAGCACGCTGGTGTAGACCCATGGCCAATGGTCTCGACCTGCTGGTTTGTTGCCGTTGAGCGACGGAGTGCGGCCGAATTCTCCGGACCAGACAACGAGGGTATCCTGGAGCAGCCCACGTTGATCGAGATCAGCCAGCAGTGCGGCGTAGGCCTGGTCCATCGGCGGCAGCAAAGACGTCTTCATGCTGGGGAAGTGTCCCCCGTGTGTGTCGAAGTGGCCCTCGTGTCCCGGCCAGTTCACCTGGACGACCTTGACTCCGGCTTCGACCAATCGGCGGGCCACCAGGCAGCTGCGGGCAAACTTGTGGTCGCCATAGAGTTGCCGGGTCTGGGCCGATTCCTTCTCGATCGAAAACGCCTGCCAGGCTCCTCCGGCGTGCAGGATCTCCATGGCCCGTTCGCGATGGTGGTTCCAGTGTTGCTGAGATCGCTCGAGAGGGCGGCCGTTGTCCAGGCGTGTCAACAGTTCGGTGCGGCGATCGAGTCGTGTGACCGGCAGGGCTTCGGGCAGTCGGAAGGTCCGAGGCAACATCCCGGGCAGGTCGGTCTTGGCTTTGTAGAAGACTCTCATCGGGTCGAATTGCCGTCCCAGGAACCCGGCATCCTGTCCTGCGAAGCGGCCGACGCTGCCCTGCTGGATCCAAAAGGGCAGGTGCACTGCGGCGGGCAACCCGGCCCGCTGGCCGATCAGTTGCTGGAAGACGGCTCCGATACTGGGTGCATCACGTGAGTCGAGGTAGTACTCGGGTTGTGGCGTCCTGGGCTGGTGGGGCCGGCCGGTGAGATTGAAGTGGGTGCCGGCCCCGTGGAATGTTTGGTCGTGGTGCATCGAGCGGATGATGGAGAGGTGCTGTGTCAGCTCGGCCGTCCTGGGCATGAACTGGCAGACATCGATCCCTGGCACACGGCTGGCGATGGGGTCGAATTCGCCGCGAGCGGCCCCGGTCGCCTGCGGCTTCATGTCGAAGGTCTCCTGCTGGGCCGGACCCCCGGTGATGTGCAGGAAGATGCAGGCCTTGGCCGAGGCGTCATGCCGCAGTGGTGCCGCATGGGCATCTGTGCCCAGGAAGGCCAAAGGAGCAAGGCCCGCGGCTGCCTGTAGAGCCCGTCGCCTGGTCAGAGCAGTCGGTGAGCGGGGTTGCTGCCTCATGAACTCACTCTACGATCTGCAATTGCAGGAAGTGGCTGCCGTGGTAGAGGGCTTCATCCTCGAGCACTCCCACCGCGTAGACTCTCAGGAAGGCCCGTTGTCCCAGCGGGGCGTCATCACTGGCGACGACCTGGATCGAGCCGGTCTCGGTCTGACCGACAAACGAGACCCCACGCCCCCGCAGACCTCCGACTGTGGTCACCGTCCCTGGTGCGGCCAGTTCCGAGTGAATCTTGTTGATGAACCCGTTGAGCCGTTGGACCTTGTACTTGATCTGCTTGATCTGGCCCCGCTTGATGGTGCGGGGGTTGTAGGGATCGAGCGTGACATGAAACATCGGTTCGTGGATGTCAAAGACGACGGGATTGCTGAAGACGGTGACCGTCTGAGTCTTCTTGCCGTCGGGGGTGGGCACGGTGGTGGTAGCCCTGACGCCCAGGGTGTAGCGACCCGTCTTGAGGCCAGTGGGCAGGTAGAAGCTGATGTATCCCTTGTCCTTCGCGTCGGAGATGGTGGCGGTGCGGTTTTTGATGCCCGGCGGCAGTCCGACTCCGATCAACTGCACGTCGGCCCGGTGATTGGGGTCCTTGCGTTGGACCTCGATGGCAACGTCGAGGACACCACCGGGTGCGTGCCGCACCTTGAGTTCGCCGTAGAGGTGGTGCACTCGGGTTTCGTGGCCATCGGCCGTGACCCTCAGCGGTGAATCGCCCGCGATCCCGATCGCCAGTTCCTGAGTCAGTCGACTCCAGCCGGTGGGCGTGCCGCCTCGAACCACCGTTCCGCCTCGGACCGACCGTCGTGAGTTCGGGGGTGAGTTGAGCGGCTGGGATCTCAGAGCGAATCGCCCGAAAAGGGGTGCGGCGCCGGGGTCGGCGCTGAGCACCAGTTGCCCACGTGAGACGCCCGGTCCGAGGAACACGTCGGGGCAGGTGATCCCGTTGGGCAACTCGGAGGCGGAGATCCGGATCGGCCCCAGTGCACCACGTCTACGGAAGGCAAAGACATCGAGCACCATGCGGCCACCGGGTGCCAGATTGATGCTACTGGGGCTGGCTGCCGGGGGGATGACGACGATGTCGGTGGCGGGAACTTCTCGCCGCAGCGACAGCCGGTAGCCTCGCCTGGGGTCGGGGTGAATTCCGGCACTGCGGTTGTAGACGACGACGGTGTAGTGACCATCGGCGGGTGCGACGAAACGGCCGGCGGGGTCCGAGTGTCGGGTGGGCATCGCCAGGCCGCCGATATTGCGAGGGTCGCGTCGGCAGCGGAGCAGTTCGTTGCGGCCAGCGGCATCGAGCACCGAGGCGGCCAGGTGTACCGGCGATCCCATCCGCTCGCCGATCAGTTCGACATACACCACCTCGCCCCGTCGGGCGGCAAACGTGTACCAGTCCTTCTCGTCGGCCTCGACCAGCAGCCCGCTCGCCTCGCAGGGGGTCTCGATCTTCTGAGCGTGTTCCGGGGAGTGGTTGTCGGTGGTCTCGGTGACGACCGGTACGTCGGTGATCCCGATCAGTACCGGGGCGTGGGCGGTGGGCAGCTGCCAGGCCATTGCATCAAAGGGGATCTGCGAGGGGGCGAGTCCGGCGGGCAGAGGCCAGCCGGGGACCGCCTCCTCGGCGCTGATTTCGACCTCGACGCTGTCCATCGCGGGTGACTTGTCTTTTGTGCGGTTGGCCAGGTTCCAGCCGAAGAGCGTCACCCGGGTTGACTGGCCGCGGCGGATGACCGAAGGGACTGCCAGGGCCACACGGGGTCCGGTGTCGATATCGAGGCGGTAGATGTGATTGGCACTACCGGTGTATGTGAGATCGTGGAGTCGGACGATGTAGTCTCCGTCGGCGGGAACCCGGAAATCGATCAAGGGGTCGACGCCGAAGTAGCCGCGGCTGACCTTCAGCAGGCGGCCGTCGGAGTTGAACAGCTGCAGCACCGGGTGCAGTGCCGAGTCGATGCGTTCGGCCCAGCATTCCAGGACGACCCGTTGACCGCTTTTGGCGGTGAACCGGAAACAGTCCTGGTCGCCGGCCTCGAGGATGCGGCCGTTGACAATCGAGTCGATGGGGACAGGCTTTGAAGTCTGTGGAGTGCTGTTGGGTTCTTCCTCGGTCACCTCACGACGGTTCCCGATCTGGAAGGTCCTGGGAGTGCTCATTCCCGACGGCCCGGCCAAGCGAATTTCGTAGAGTCCCGGGGGAGTGGTCTTGGGGACGGTGATCCGGAAGCGAGGAGACTTGTCGCTACCGAGGAACTCGGTCTGCAGGCCCGGTGCCGAGCAACGCAGTTGGGTCTGCTTTTCGATACCGCTGCCGGTAAGTGTCACTTCGACGCTGGAGCCGGTTTGGGCCCCGGCTGGCCAGACGGTGGTGATCACCGGATTGGGCGCGGCGGCCTGGAGCGAGGCACTTGCCAGGAGGACCAGGGTCATTTGTGCGAGTTGGAGCGTGGGTTTCATGGTGGCTGGGTCCGGTGATTGACTCGTCCCAGTGTAACTCGAGTGGGAGGGTTGGCTCAATTGCGACTCGTACCGGGACGGGCAGTCGGTCGGGGAGAGCCACTCGGCCTGCGGCGGTGCCGCTCGTCCTTCGGGATGAGCCGTTGCCGGGGATCGGTTCGTGCCGATATGATATCGGCAGAGTGCGATCGGCCCCCACGGGAACAACAGCGATGCTCCGGATCCTGGGACGACCTCAACGAGTCTGCAGCGGCATGAGCCGTCGCGAGGTGTTGCAGGTTGGTGGAGCCGGATTGCTGGGCGTGGGGTCCGGCACGGTGGCGGCGGCCGAATCGGCCGGAGCATTCGGGCGGGCGGCTCGGGCCAAGTCGGTGATGTTCCTGTACCTGTTTGGAGGTCCCAGCCAGTTGGAGACCTTCGACATGAAGCCTGATGCGGCCAGTACGGTCCGCGGACCGTTTTCGGCGATCTCTGCCCGGACGCCGGGAATGCGAATCTGTGAGCACCTGCCGAAGCTGGCCGCCTGTTCGGACCGTTTCGCGGTCATCCGGACGCTCAATCACACTCAAAACGACCACAACGCGGCCCACATCATCCAGACGGGCTGGCACATGCCTCCGGCCGAGCGGGGCCCGGCCAAAGTGAACGCCGCGGCCAACGACTGGCCCTCAATGGGCTCGGTCGTCAGCTACCTCGACCGGCACGACTCCGCCCCGGGCTCGATGCCCAGCTACGTCTACCTGCCGAACCGTCACGGCGAGATTCAACTGGGTGGGCGTTACAATCGCCTGGGCCAGTACGCCGGCTGGCTGGGTCCGGAGTACAACGCGCTGGCGACCCGCATCCGCAAGAAGGCTCACCTGGACAACCCGTACTTTCGCGATTGCAGCGAGTCGGAGCTGCAGTACCAGTTCCGCGGCCTGTCGTTGGCCGACGGCGTGACGCTGGATCGGCTCGATCGGCGACGCAGCCTGTTGGACCAGTTCGAATCTCAACGCGGAGTGCTCGAAACGATTGGCGGGACCTCGGGTTACGAGCGGCACCGCCGCTCGGCGCTGGGCATGGTGACTTCGGCGAAACTCCGCGAGGCGCTGGAGATCCGTCGTGAGTCGGCGTCGCTGCGAGACCGGTACGGCCGCCATCTCTTCGGCCAGTCGCTGATCGTCGGTCGTCGGATGGTCGAAGCGGGCTCGCGATTCGTGACCGTGATCTGGGACATGCCTGACGGGGCCCCCTCGGGCTGGGATTCTCACGAGGGGATGACGACCAGTTTGCGAGACCACCTGTTGCCGGGATTGGACCAGTCGGTGTCGGCGCTGCTGGAAGACATGTCCGACCGGGGTCTGCTCGAGGACACCCTGGTGGTTTGTGTCGGCGAGATGGGTCGGACGCCGAAGTTCGAGAACCGTGGCAGCGCCGATGGCCGCGACCACTGGGGTTTCTGTTTCCCCGCGCTACTGGCCGGGGCCGGCGTGCAGGGAGGAACCCTGTACGGTCGTTCGGACGACATTGCGGCCTATCCGCTGGATCATCCGGTCAGCCCGGCCGACCTGTCGGCGACGATCTTCGACTCACTGGGAATCGACCCGCACGGCACGATCGAGGACAAGGAGGGACGGCCCGTCCCGCTGGTCGATGGTGGCGAGGTGGTCCGGGGATTGTATGCCTAGCTGGGGTCGATGTGGCTCATGCGGGATCACGCTGGCGGTGTTGGCGTTGGTGGTCACGGGGCCCGTCGGTGGCCAGTGTGATCCTCCGGAGGACCCGGCGGGCCGGATCGGTTCGGGGATGTCTTTCGAGAAGACAGGGCGGGTGATCCTGGAACTGGGCCAGCCGGGGTCGTTTGACGAGTGCAACGCCAAGTATCCCTGCGTGCTGAAAGTCGGGGCGGAGTGGTGGATGTGGTACAACGGTCGCGCCGGAGACTGCTTCACCGGTGGAATCGGCCTGGCCAGGAGCAGCGACGGACTCCGCTGGACCAAGCACAAAGACGGTCGCCCGGTGTTCACACCGGGGCCGACCGCTGCCTGCGACGCCACCAAGGTGGATCACCCGGCCGTCGTGCGATTTGGCGGGCGATTCCACATGTGGTACACGGCCGGAGATCGAGGAAGCACGTATCGCGTCGCCTACGCGACCAGCGCCGACGGTGTGTCGTGGAAGAGGCAGAACCAAGGTCGACCGGTTCTCGATCTCGGCAAGCCGGGTGCCTTTGACAGCAAGCTGGTGCTTCACCCGTCCGTGCTGCGTGATGAACAGGGAGTCTTGCACATGTGGTACAACGGGGCCGGCCCGCAACAGGGCTTTCACGTGGGCTATGCCACCAGCCGTGATGGCCTGGGCTGGCAACGACAAAACACTGGCAAGGCGGTGCTGAAGCCTGCCGTGCTGGACGGGCGTCGCGAGGACTATGTCTACAACGTGATGGTCCTGGCCGCGGCCGGTCGGTTCCACATGTGGTACAGCGCCGCCTTCAATCTCCGCAGCGGCCAATACACTCCGCGAGCCAACGCCATTGTCTACGCGAGCAGCAGCGATGGCGTGACCTGGCAGCGAGACCGGAAGGCCACGCTGTTCAATGGCCAGTTGGGGAGTATTGACGAGTACTGCTGTTTTGCGCCCTTCGTGGTCCGCCGCGGCCGTGAACTGTGGATGTACTACTCGATCGGTCACCTGGTCAAAGCCGCCGATCGCCGCCGGTTCCGCACGTCTTTGGCGATTCACAGGCTGCGATAGCCGTCGCGGCTAGAGGTCTCGGGGAGCTGCCCCCGCATCGCGGAGATGCCCGAGGCTTTGACGCAGGGCCTCGATGCGGAGGTCCGCGGTCGTTTCATATTCCCGGTCTTCGACCTCGATGCAGATCGGCCCCTGGTAGCCGCAGCCGGCCAAGGCGGCGAGAAACGCGTTCCAGTCGATGGTGCCGCGACCCGGCAGGACGGGAGTGTGGAATTCCACCGGGGTGGCGAGGATGCCGACGTCGTCGAGTCGGTCCTGGTCGATGGTGATATCCTTGGCGTGGATGTGGACCAGGCGATCCGAGAATTCCTCCAGCGGTGCCAGCGGGTCCATCATCAGCCAGACCATGTGCGAGGGGTCGTAGTTGAGCCCGAGATGGGGGGAGGGCAGGTCGGTGAAGAGTCGTCTCCAGATGGCCGGACTTGTCGCCAGGTTGTGGCCTCCCGGCCACTCGTCTCGAGTGAACAGCATCGGGCAGTTCTCAATCCCGATCTTCACATCATGCGACTCGGCCCACTCGACCAGCGGGCCCCAGGTCTCAAGGCACCTGCCCCAGTTCTCGTCGACTGACAGTGTCGGGTTGCGGCCGATGAAGGTGTTCATGACCGGGACCTCCAACTCAGCACATGCAGCGATCACCCGCCTGATGTGCTCCACGGCGGCCGCGGCGGCGTCGACGTCGGCCGCCAGGGGGTTGGGGTAAAAGCCCAGTCCGCTGACCGAGACGTCCGAGGCGGCGAGACGTTGCTTGAGGTTGTGGTGGGAATCGATCGAGAGGACGTCTATGTGGGTGACGCCGGCGTAGCGACGGTCGGCGTCACCGGGTGGCCAGCACATCAGCTCGACACAGTCGAATCCCAGCGTGTGAGCGGTGTCCAGGACGTCATCGAGGCTGGCGTCGGGGAGGATGGCGCTGACAAATCCGAGCGGGGATTCTGAGATCATGGGGACTCGCGAGATTGCTTTTCAAGGTGCCGTTGAGTCAGATGTTCGGACTTACGAGGTGAGGGCCATTGTGATGGCCGGGGTATTGGAGGCACAACGATGAACGATGGGCGAGCGGGTGTGTCGCGGCGCGACTGGATCAGGACGGCGGGCGTGGTCGGATTGGCGGCGGCTGCCACCGGCGACGCAGGGGGCCTGGAAGCGGCCGATGCTTCCGTACCGGTGACCTCGATCGGCGGGCGTCGTGAGCTGTTTGTCGACACCTCGCTGGTGGCCAAGCTGACCGGAGCCGCCCGCTTACAGCTCAACCGGCCCACACCCCAGGAAATCGCGCTCGTCAATGACCGGCCGTGGGAGGGAGCTTCGTGTGCCTACATGAAGGTCTTCCGAGATGGGGACCTGTACCGCATGTACTACCGCGGCAGCGACGTGATTTACACCAAGGACGGTTACAGCAGTCCGCACCCGGAAGTCTGTTGCTACGCCGAGAGCACTGATGGAGTGCACTGGAAGCGGCCGGACCTGGGCCTGTTCGAGTTCAAGGGCTCGAAGAAGAACAACATCGTCTGGATGGGTCCCGGGTCCCACAACTTCGCCCCGTTTTTGGACGAGAATCCCCAGTGCCCCGCCGACCAGCGATACAAGGCGCTGGCCGGGAGCTTCCGCGTGGGGCTGTGGGCCTTTGTCTCCTCTGATGGGAAGCGCTTCAAGAAGTTGCAGGAGAAGGCGGTGATCGCCAAGGGGGCGTTCGACTCGTTGAACCTTGCCTTCTGGGACAAGGTGAGCGGCCAATACCGCGAGTTCCACCGCGACTTTCGCGAGGGCCGCGACATCCGCACGGCGACGTCCAAGGATTTCCTGAACTGGACCGACAGCCGGTTCCTGAACTACTCGCCGCATTCCCACGGTCACCGCCCGAAGTCGGCGCAGCCAATCCGGGATGCCGATCCCAACAACAAGCTGCCCGGGCGCGTCAGTCAGCTCTACACCAACCAGGTGATTCCCTACTACCGTGCCCCACACATCTACCTCGGCTTCCCCACCCGCTACATTGATCGCGGCTGGACCTACTCGGCCCAGCACCTGCCTCGGCTGAAGTACCGCCAACTGCGGGCGGCCAAGTCGCGTCGCGAGGGGACGGCGGTCACAGATGGGATGCTGATGGCCAGTCGGGACGGGTTGAACTTTCACGTATGGCCCGAGTCGTTCATCCGGCCCGGTTTGCGTGCCACCCAGAGTTGGTTCTATGGCGACACGTACCAGAATCACGGGCTGGTCGAGACCCGGTCGATGTTTGAGGACGGAGCCAACGACCTGTCGATCTATGTCAGCGAGAACTCGCACCAGGACCATCGGGGTCAATTCCGGCGATACACGACCCGGATCGACGGATTCGTGTCGCTGGCCGCTCCGCTGGAGGGGGGCGAACTGGTGACGCAGCCGATCCGATTCGACGGCAAGCAGTTGTCGCTGAACCTTTCGACGTCGGCGGCCGGGAGCGTGCGGGTTGAGCTCCAGACGCCCGCTGGCAAGGCGGTGCCGGGGTATTCTCTGGCCGAATCGCATCCTCTGTATGGCGATTCGCTGGACCTGAAGGCTGCCTGGACCGGCAAGGAGACCGACGTGGGGGCGTTGGCCGGGAAGACGGTGAGGTTGCGGTTCCGGGTTGAGGACGCGGATTTGTATTCGTATCGGTTTGAGGCGGCTAGCGGGTGAAGCGTCGGATGACGTTGGCAGTGATCGTGGCGACGGAGTCGTCGACCAGGATCGAGGCGGGCCAGGTGATTGAGCCGACCGAGAAGACCTCGCCGCCGGAGGGCGTGTCGAAGTGGACGATTTCGGCTCCGCCATCGTCGGGATTGGTCCCCTTGGCGATGCGGTGGACGTTCGCCGGTGACTGGTCCGAGACCTTGTCGGTTTCGTGTCCCGAGGCCCCTCCGGGGACCCGCTTGTGCAGGCTGTCGGCTCCGAACGTGCTGCCGTTGGAGAGTCCGGTGCCTTCGAGTGTCCAGTGGTCGGCGTCGAGCACCCGGTAGGGAGCCGAGGTCATGATGCCAGGGAACGAGAAGACGACTCCCAGCAGGTTCGCCTCGGATTCGATTCGCTTGTCGAAGCGGCTCTGGTACTCGGACCCGTCGGCCTTCCGCTGCGGTTCGGAGTGGCTCCAGTTGGTGTTGTGGTAGACGACCCGATGCTCGTCGAGGAACTCGATTTCGCAGTTGAGTCCATTGCCGCCCAGGTACATCAGTCGGCCCCCTCGCTCGAAGACCCACTCCTTGACCCGAAAGTACATCTCGCGAGACCAGTACTCGGGGTGGGTACTGATGATCAGCAGCTTGTAGTCGTCGAGCGGAACCTGGTCGAAGTGGAGCTGGGTTTCGCTGTAGTAGTCGTAGTCGAACCCCTGTTGTTCCATCCATCCAATCAGTCGCCATTCGGCCGATGCCATGTGGCAACCCTGTCGTCCGCCGATCGGATCGGTCAGCTCCTCATCGAGGTCGATGTGGTTGTAGGGATCGGGGCGGTCCAGCGAGAGCGGGGCGTAGGTCTCCTGGTCGTAGCTGCGGTGCTCAGTCTCGGTGTAGCGTTTCAGTTCCAGCCGCGAGTTGATGGTGGGGGTGGGCGGGAAGCAGTCCGCATGGATGTAGTTGCTGCGGCCGCCGAAGCTGTTGTAGGCGTTCCAGTTGAGGTCGGAAGCCAGGACGGCGATGTCGGAGGTCGGGACCGCGGGGGCGACGATCCAGGGGAAAGCGAAGAAGGAGCCCGACTTGCCCAGCGCGTGCAGGAAGTAGAGCCCGCTGGTTTCGGGGGCCTCGACAAACTGCGAGAGCGCCTTGCTGTTGTAGCCGTACTTGTTCCACTGCACACCGGTCTGCGTGTAGTCGCCGTCGGGGGTGATCTGCATCGTGGCACGGGGGCCGTGTTCGTCGTAGGTGCCAATGCGTCGGATGTACTCCTTGGTCTGTCCGTACCGCCACAACTGCAGTTCATACTCTTCGACGGCGTGCACCCGGAATTCACTCCGCTGGCCACTCTTGACGCACTTGGGCCACATGTAGCCCAGCAACGAATCCGTAAGCACTCGGAAGTGGTACGGCGAGTCGTCCGAGGCGGTCATGGTGACGATCTTGGAACCGTAGCCATCGCGACCGAGGACCACCTGGTATTCGCCCGGGTCGATCTCGGCGTAGACGGCTCCGGAGATGGTCGACGTCGCGGTGGTGACTCCGGCCGGGCTGCGGAACTCCAGCAGTACGTTGGGCACGGCGACATAGCGTTCGTTGCTGACATATCCGACGAGCATCGTTGTGGGTCCCGAATGTGCGTGCGGCAGGTCCATGCTGTGGTGCAGAGGGGCCCATGATGCCGCGGGTCCGCAGTTCCGTCCAGCATACGGCACGTGGAGGCATGGGCAAGCTGGGCGGTGGCTGTTGATCGTGGTGTTTTTCAGGCCTGAAAGGGTCATTCGGGCCGATAACGATGATATGAGGTTCTGTGCGCCGATCGTGATGATGTGCGTCTTGCCGTTGCTGATCGAAGCCGGTGAACCGACCGGTTGGCGTCGGCACGTTGCGCGGCCGGTTGCCCCCACACCGGCGGTTTCGCGGATCAAGCCGGTGGTGGCTTTGAGTGAGGCCCCGGAGGCGGTGGCACTGACGTTGACGGATTTCCAGGCCATGGCCGAGTCGCGTCATCCGGTTCTGCGGATCGCGGCGGCTCGAATTGACGAGGCCAAAGGCGACCAGCGTCAGGCCCGGTTGTGGCCCAATCCGGTGCTGGGTTACAGCGGCGAGGAGATGGGCAACCGGGGTACGGCGGGCATGCAGGGCGGATTCATCCGCCAGCGAATCATCACAGCCAACAAGCTGGAACTGGCAGCGGAGGTAGCGGCGGGTCGGGTGAGTGAGCGTGAGCACCTAGCGCGGGCAGCCCGAGTGCAGGTGATCAGTGGAGTTCAGATCCGTTTCTACGACGCGCTGGTCGCCGAGCAGCGGGTCGAATTGACCACACAACTGGCTCGATTGGGCACCGCGTTGTCTCGAGCGACGGAGATGCTGGTCGAGGCGAAGCAGGTCTCGGTCAACGGGTTGTTGCAAAGCCAGATCGCCGCGGAGCAGGCATTGGCTCTGAAGGAAAATTCCGAAAACGAACTGGCCGAGGCCCGGCGTCTGCTGGCGTTGTCGGTTGGAGTGACCGACCTGGTGGTGGGGCCACTGGAGGGCAATGTCACCGCCGACCTGCCCGACATGACTTGGGCTGACTGCCGTCGAAAAGTCTTGGACGGGCATCCGGGTCTGGCGGCGGCTCGGGCTCGGATGGTCACCGCGGGCCGCGAAGTGACCCGGCAAAAACGAAAGGTGATCCCCGACGTGAATCTCAGGGTTGGCCGGGCCTACATGCACGTCACCGACAGCGACGTGACCGGCGTGATGGTGGGCGTCGGTCTGCCGATATTCGACCGCAACCAGGGTGGTATTTCGCGATCCGAAGCCGGGGCGGTGCGGGCGAGGTTTGATGTCGAGCGACTGGAGGTCAACTTGCAGCTACGGGCGGCAACGGCGTATCGAGAATACTCCAACGCACGACACCAGGCCCGGCGGTACTCAACGAAGATCCTGCCCAAGGCCCTCAAGTCGATCGAGCTGGTCCGCAGCGGCTATTCCAACGGCCAGGTCAGGTACCTGGAATTGCTGGTCGCTCAGCAGAAGTACGTCGAGGTCAACCTGGCCTACCTGGTGACGATTCGAAAACTTCGCGAGTCGGCGACGGTGATCGAGTCGCAGTTGTTGACAGTGGGTTTGCACGGTCACCGACGTCCGATCGGTCCTCAGGCGGGTAGCCGTTGAGCGATGCCCGACAGAAAGACGTTGTCGTCGTCGTGGGCCTTGCCTACAATTCCCGGCAGACAAGGCGGCGGTTGTTCGAGTCATCGGTCATCGTCATGAGCATCATGCGGCAAGCATCAGGCAATCGCAGACGGTGGCGTGCCGTGGTGGGCGGGCTGTTGGTGGCGGTGATGATGGCGTGTCCGCTGCTGTGTCGGGCCGGGACATGCTGTTCGGGCCACTCGGCCGCTGCGACGGCCGAGGCGGTCGACGACGCCTGCCCGCACTGTCGGCCGGCCGAAGAGCCAAAGCAGGCGGAGGTGCCTCCGCTGTCTCCTCGCAATCCTTTTCGGCAGGGACAGTGCCTGTGCTCAGGTGCTACGGTGCCCGTGGTCGTGTCGGCACCTCAACAGCAGGTTGAGACGACTGGTCACCCGGCCGCGGAAGGACTTGGTTCCAATCGACTGTCGGGACCCGAGGTGCAGGAGGCCGGCGTCGGTGCGGCCAAATGTGTGTCATCGGGTCGGAGCCTGTGCGTCGCGCACTGTGTACTGATTTGCTAGGACCGATCCCGCCAGGGCGGACCGCGTTCCGCTGCTGGTGGTGTTGATTGGTCTCAGGCCACATCGTGACCCCATCGGGGTCGACATCAGGACACCGAGTTCGTGCCCACGCTGCGATTGCTCCCCTGGGAGTATTCCGTCCGCAACCTGTTCCGCCGTCCGTTGCGCACCGCGCTGACCCTGTTGGGCCTGACCACGGTGTTGCTGCTGGTGCTGGTGGTGGTGGGTTTCATCCGCGGGCTTGAGGCTTCGTTGTCCAACAGCGGCGATCCGGACACCGCGATCGTCTTCGCGTTGAACATGAACGAGAACCTCGAATACTCATCGATCCCCAGCCAGACCGCGGGGCTGGTTTCGGCCAGCGTGCCCGGGATCGGGCAGCGATACGGACGCAAGTACGTGTCGCCGGAGCTGTACCTCGGGACCGAGATCACGGTGGGAGATCGCAGCCAGCCGTCGCTGGGGTTGATCCGAGGTGTCACGACCGGTGTGCTGCAGGTCCGCCGCGGGGTGCAGATCGAGCGGGGCAATTGGCCGGGGGTCGGCGAGGTGATGGTCGGGACGCTGGCGGCCACAAAGCTGGGTGTGGATGACAGCGAGTTGGACGTCGGTGGTCGGTTGTGGTTCGAGGGTCGTCAGTGGCGAGTCTCGGGTGTGTTCTCGGCAGCGGGAGCGGCATTCGAGTCCGAGGCGTGGTGTCCGCTTGAGGAATTGCACGTGGCGATGCAGCGGCAGGACCTGAGCCTGGTGGCGGTGACATTCGGTCCCGACGGTGACTACTCGGACCTGCAGCTGTTCTGCAGCGAGCGGAAGGACCTGGAGTTGCAGTCGATTCTCGAGACCGAATACTACGCGCTGTTGCAGCGGGACTACGGTCCGATTCGCTGGCTGGCGTGGTTGGTGGTGGCGCTGGTTGCGGCCGCCGGTGTGTTTGCCGGTTTGAACACGATGTACGCTTCGGCGATGGGCCGAGTGGGGGAGTTGGCCGCGTTGCAGACGATCGGGTTCGGGCGGGGGGCTCTGCTGCTGGGGCTGGTTCAGGAGGGGGTGTTGCTGTCGTCGTCAGCCACCTTGCTGGCCACGGCAATAGCGTTGGTGGCACTTCGGAGTGCGTCGATCCGATTCACGATGGGGGCATTTGACCTGGCGATTGACGGCCCTAGCGTGTTGCTGGTTTGCGGGATCGGGATGCTGCTGGGGGTGCTGGGAGCGGTGCCTCCGGCGATCCGGGCTCTGAGAATGCCAATTGTCGAGGGATTGAAGGCTGTTTGAGAGATTGGACAGGCGTGGAGTCTTGAGATTTATGGGGTATGACGAATTCAACAAGCCGATCCAATGAGTGGTGGGCAAGGGAGAAAACGATGACGAGTCCGAAACGGAAGCTGGACGCGAGGAGAATGTGGAGTGGGATCACCTGCAGTTGTCTGCTGATGCTGGGCGTACTGGCCGTGCTACCTGGATGCGGCGACGACGGGGCGGATCCGCCGGAGTTGCAGATTGATGCGACTCCCTACCTGCTGAAGGAGGCGCCCGAGACGGCCCAGGAGGTGAAGGCGATCCATGAGGCCGCTGAAGAGAGTGGCGAAGTGGTGATTGTCGGCAAGATTGGTGGCAGCCTGAATCCCTGGATTGAGGGTCGTGCCGCCTTCAACATCGTGGATCGCTCGGTCAAGTCGTGCTCGGACATCCCCGATGACAACTGTCCGACTCCGTGGGACTACTGTTGCACACGTGACGATCTGCCGGGTGCGACGGCGTTGGTGAAGGTGGTTGGTGAGGATGGTCGGCTGCTGGCTGCCGACGCGCGTCGGCTGTTTGGTGTGAAGGAGCTGCAGACGGTCTTCGTCCGCGGCACTGCCAGACGGGATGAGAAGGGAAACCTGGTCGTGTTGGCCAGCAGATTGTACGTGAAGAGGTGAGCCTCGAAGCCCGGGTGCCTGGCCCGGGGCAGACATCATGCCCGAAATCGATCTCCAACAACTGGCCATCGACCGCGACAGCGGTTCGACCGGGTTGCCGAGCGGGCGACCGCGGCGGCAGGTGCTGTCGCGATATGTCCTGCCCGGTGCGGTCATTGTGGGGTTTGTGCTCCTGGCTGGCTGGATGGGTTGGGACGTGGTGTTTCCGCCGCGGGAGGTGACGGTGGTGCAGTTGATGACGTCGCGGACGGTGGCAACCGAAGCCGGCCAGCCGGTGTTCCAGGCCAGCGGCTGGATTGAGCCCCGGCCGACTCCGATCCGGGTTGCTGCCCTGGCTCCGGGCGTGGTCGAGAGGCTGTTGGTGGTTGAGAACCAGGCGCTCGAGGTTGGCCAGTCGGTCGCGATGCTGATCTCAGACGATGCCACCTTGAGTCTCGAGGCGGGCGAGGCGACCTTGAACCTGCGACAGGCTGAGGAACTGGAGGCCCAGGCGGTGCTGGCGGCCGCCGAGGTGCGGCTGGCTCAGCCGGTCCACCTCGAGGCTCCGCTGGGAGCCGCCGCGGGGCAATTGGCTCGGGTGATGACCCGGCTGAAGAGCCTGCCATTTGAGAAGCGTCAGGCCGAAGCCGACCTGGTGGTGGCCCGGGCCGACCACGCCGGCAAGCGGGCGGCCAGGGGAGTGGTGGCCGAGATTGAGATCGCCAGGGCCAAGGCGGTGTTGGAACGAGCCGAGGCGACACTCGAGGAGCTGGTCAGGCGGATCGAGTCGTTGTCGAAAGAGCGGACGGCATGGCAACAGCAGGTTGCGGCTCTGACGATCCGGCTGGAGTTGCTGGCCGATGAGACCGAGGCGCGGGACCAGGCCCGAGCCAGGTTGCGAGGGGCCACCGCGCGGGTTGCGGCGGCGGGGGTAAAAGTGGCGGAGGCCCGCTTGAAGTTGGACCGGATGACGATCACGGCCCCAGCGGCCGGACGAGTCTATCAGTTGGTCGCCGCACCGGGTTCGCGAGTCGGAGCAGGGATGACCCAGATGCAGGGTCACGATGGCAGCACCATCGTGACGATGTATCAGCCCAACCGGCTGCAGGTTCGGGTCGATGTTCGATTCAGCGATTTGCCGCAGGTAGCGGCCAACCAGCCGGTGCAGATCAATAATCCGGCCCTGTCCAAGCCTCTGTCGGGGCGCGTGCTGCTGGTCAGTTCGATTGCCGACATCCAGAAGAACACGCTCGAGGTCAAGGTGGTCATCGACGATCCACCATCGCTGTTCAAGCCCGATATGCTGGTCGACATCACGTTTCTGTCCAGCGGTGTGGGTGGTGAGCCCGGCGTCGAGCGGCCACGGCACTTCCTGCCGCGGGCATTGGTCCGTTCGGATGCCGAGGGTAGTTATGTCTGGTTGGCGGACCGGGCACGCGGCCGGGTGCGACGCGTCGCAGTGACTCTTGGTGTCGCCGCTCCCGGGGGGTTGGTTGAAGTGACAGGGAGCCTGTCAATGGGCAGCCGGGTGGTTGCCGGAGGTGCGCAGGGGCTGGTGGACGGTCAGAGGATCAGGATTTCCGGAGAACAACCTGAAGCGGCCTACAGCGAAGGGGCTGGCCAGGGTGCCAGCGGTACGGAGAAGTCGAAGGGAGCCGGCGGTGGTGATGAGCCGGGTTCCAAGACGATGGATGAGGACAAGGGGCGTTGATGTCGTTGGTCGTGATTCGAGATCTGGTCCGGCAATACCACAAGGGGGGTGAGACGATCACTCCACTGGCTGGCGTCTCGCTGGATATTCAGGCCGGCGACTTTGTGTCACTGATGGGAGCCAGCGGCAGCGGCAAGTCGACGCTGCTCAACCTGCTGGCCGGGATCGATTCGCCTGACGAGGGTACGATCCACGTGGCCGGTGTCGAGATCACCTCGCTGTCACGCAGTCGACTGGCGCGGTGGCGTGCCGAGCACATCGGGTATATCTTCCAGGACCACAACCTGGTGCCAGTGCTGACAGCGTGGGAGAACGTCGAGTTGCCCCTGTTACTGGTGAAGATGTCACGATCGGAGCGGCAGCGACGGGTGGACATTGCGATACAGGCGGTCGACCTGGCCGACCGGGCCGGACACTACCCCAGGCAACTCTCCGGTGGGCAGGAACAGCGGGTGGGGATTGCTCGGGCGATCGTGGCCCATCCGACACTGGTGGTCGCCGACGAACCGACCGGTGACCTGGATGCCGAGACATCCGAACAGATCCTGAGGCTGCTGGGACGACTCAACCGCGAACTTGACATCACGTTGCTGATGGTGACTCACGACGACCAGGCGGCGGCGACGGCCGGTCGACAGCTGACGCTGGTTGGTGGGAAGTTGATCGAGTCGGGCCGCGAGACGGCCGCTGCCGTGGCTGCGGGGACTGGGGTGTCGGCTTCAGAAGGTTCCTCGTGACACGTTTCATCCCCTATATCCTCAAGACCCTGTGGCGGCACCGTTCGCGGACGCTGTTGACCGTGGCCGGATCGGCGGTGGCGTTGTTCGTGTTCTGTTTCGTGGGTGCGGTGCAGGAAGGGATGCAGGACCTGCGAAATCGCCAGGCGGGTGAACGGTCGCTGATCGTGTTTCAGGCGAACAAGTTCTGTCCGGCCACGAGTCAATTGCCCGAGGACTACCGGGGCCAGATCGAGGCCTTGCCGGGTGTGAAGCGGGCGGTGCCGATTCAGGTCTTCACGAACAACTGTCGAGCGAGCCTGGACGTGGTGGTGTTCTACGGGCTGCCTGCCGAGGAGGTCCAACGGGTCCGTGATTTCCAGCTGCTGAGTGGTTCGTGGGAGGAGTTCGAGTCGCGATCGAACCAGGACTCGGCGATTGTGGGCCGCGCGGTGGCCGAGCGTCGTGGCACCCGCGACTCGCTCTCGATCGGTGGCGTGACGGTTCGAGTGGTCGGTGTGTTTGAGTCGGATGATCCGGCCGAGGAGAACTACATCTACACTCACCTGGCGTTTCTGCAGCGGCGGCATGGCCGCAATCTTCAGGGCCGCGTGACCCAGATCGAGGTGCAACTGGACGAGTCGGCCGACGCGGTGGCGACCGGGTTGGCGATCGACAAGATGTTCGAATCTGGACAGGTGCAGACCGACACGCGTCCCAAGGGCGCATTTCAACTCAAGAGCCTCGGTGATCTCTCGCAACTGATCGCCATGTCGAGGTACCTGGGCCTGGCCTGCGTGGGGTTGGTGTTGGCGCTGGTGGCGACGACGACCTTGATGTCGGTACAGGATCGGGTCAAAGAACACGCGGTGCTGCAGACGATCGGGTTTACCGGGGGCGAGGTGTTCGGGCTGGTCTTGATCGAGAGTGCGGTGTTGAGTCTCACCGGTGGCGTGTTGGGAGTGGTCCTGGCGGTGGTGACACTGGAACTGGTCCCGTTGTCGGTTGGGGCCGAGGCGGTGACGATTGCGTTCCAGGTCACCGGTCGATTGATGGCGGTGGGTGTGGCGGTCTCGTTGGTCGTGGGACTGCTGGCGGGGATTGCTCCGGCCTGGCACGCGTCGCGGACGGACCTGGTTGCGGCGTTGCGGGGTGCCTAGCCGGGTGGAATTGACCGCTGGAGCGGTCGGACCCAGAATGGCCCGCTGGTTCCTGCTGAAAGCGGCTCGATGCTGTACCTGATTGCGTGGTTGACCGACTGCGCCCTGATCCTGTTCGTCTTCAGCGTCACCCGCGTTCTGGCTGAGCAACAGGCGAGCCCATGGAGGCTGGGCACCCTGGGAGCGGCTTTTTTCCTGGCCAGTGCGCTGAGCAGCACACTGGCCGGCCGTCTCTCGGACCGTGTCGGGCGCAAAGCCGTGGCGATCTCTGGAGGCATCGGCCTGGTCGCGAGTCTCTCGGTGCTATTGCTTTTCGACAGCGGTGCCTGGCGTTTCTACGTGGCCTACGCCTGTGCGGGGATTTCTGTGGGACACGTGTATCCCCCGGTGATCGCCCTGTTGAGCCGGTGCGCGGGCCCTCAGGAGGCGAGTCGAAGATTCCTCCGCTTCGGTCTCGCCTTCAACCTCGGCATCCTGGTCGGTCAGATTGGCGGTGGGTGGCTCTTCGATCACATCAGCCCCACGGCGCCTTTGTTGAGTGCGATCGGGTTGGCGGTCGCGGCGGTGTTGTGCCTGTGCCGTGTGAGGGAGCGTGGAGAAGTTGAGGCGGTTGAGGCGGGTGGCCTGGAGGATCCGGGGACAGGCTTGGTCGAGCGGTCCAGGGCGAGGCGATTCATCCGGTTGGCCTGGCTGGCGAACTTTGCCGGGATGTTCTCGATGAGCACTCTGTGGTTCCTGTTTCCGGCGTTGGCCGTAGCCCTGGGTATCCCGGCCGAAGAGCACGGCGCGGTGTTGGGTGTGGGTCGTGCGACGGTAATGGGTGTGTATCTGCTGATGCACGTACTGCCGATCTGGCATTACCGGTTCGGGTATTCGGTGGCGGCGCAGGTGTTGGGGCTGGGAGGCATGCTCCTGGTCTGCGTGGGGGATCATGCTGTCGCGTTGGCTGCCGGGGTGGTGCTGCTGAGCGTGTTGCTGGGCTACAACTACTTCGCCAGTCTGTTCTACAACCGCAGCGGCTACGACGAAGGCGGCAAGGGCGCCGCCTTCGGACTCAACGAAGCCTTCCTGTCGATGGGTGCCGGAGGGGGATCGCTGCTGGGAGGCTGGGCGGCGACCGGGCTGGGCGAACGTGGCCCGTTCCAGGTCGCGGCGGTGGTGATCGCCGTGGGGCTGGGCGTTCAGTTGGCCTGGTTCCTGGTCGGGCGGACCCCGTCGCAGCGGTCGAACTAGTTGCCAGGGGTCGGCGGCGTGCTGTTGGTCGGAGCAGGCGGAGTCTTGGGTTGCGGGTCCGCGGGAGGCTCGGGCGATGGCTTTTCCGGTAGAGAATCGACACCAGTCTCGATGTCGGGTTCGACCGGAATCAGCTCGATCTCTGGTGCCCTTATCAGATCCTCTTCGGGGACCACGTCCAATTTCAAAGCGTCCCCCCGTAGCCACTCGAAGTCCTCAAAGACCTGGTCTTGAGCCAGGATGAAAAATCCGACGACGACCAGCATCAGTAGCAGCAGCACGAGGATCCCGGAGATGATGCCGCCGATGGCCAATCCACGGCCGGTTCCCTCGCCGGCCTTGATCTGCCTAAGCGCGATCAGGCCGAGCACGACGGCCACCAGTCCGGCGGCTCCGCCGACGAGGGCAAACGGCCAACAACAGAAGCACGAGAAGGTCAACATCACGCTGACTATTCCCGAGGCCAGTGATCCGATCGCCAGGGGGTTGTTGTACGTCTGGGCGTGGCGGGGCGGTTCCGCAGGGTCTGAGGGGAGAGGTTTGAGTTGATCGGGAGTCGACGTCGCGAAGGCGTCCGGTGAGGCGTGGTCGAGCGGATCGGGTGGAGATTGAGACATGGCGTCCGGAGAAAAGTCGGGGTGTGGCTGTTGATGAGAGGTATGAGCGTAGGGCGATTCGAACGAATGTCCTTCAGGCGTTCAACCCGAGTGACTCTCGAGCGACTCGCATGACGTTGCCGCCGATGATTTTACGGATGTCGTCGTCGCGATACCCGCGTTGGACGAGTCCGACAGTGAACAGTGGCCAATTGGTCCAGGCGATGCTGCGGGCGGCCGCGGCGGCGGCGCGGTAATTGTCGGCGGGCCACAGCGAGCGAAAGTCCGTACGTCGCCGGGGCCGCGGGGGCACCTTCTTGTTCTCGGCGGCTGCGTTTTGAGACGTGTAGGCGACATCGGTGCCGAGAGTGACGTGGTCGACGCCGGCGGTCTTGACGACGTGGTCGACATGGTCCAACAGCGCGTTGATGTCGCCTGGACCGCGGAGGAATCGCGAGATGCAGCAGATGCCGACGTAGCCACCGGTTGCCGCGATCGCCTTGATGATCTCGTCGGTCTTGCTGCGGATGTGAGGAAACAGCTTGGCACAGGTGGTGTGGCTGGCGACGACGGGCTTTTCGGAGACCTGTGCGGCTTCGAGACTGGTTTGCCATCCCGAATGGGCACAATCGGGGATCACCCCCACCCGATTCATCTCGGCAATCACCGACCGCCCGAAGTCACTCAGCCCGGCGTTGGCCTTTTCGGCACACCCGTCGCCGATCATGTTTCGTCTCTGGTAGGTCAGGTGCATCATGCGGATTCCCAGGTGAAAGAAGACCTTTAGATAGCGGAGTTCGTCGGGAATCGATTCCCAGTGCTGTGTCAGCGGGACACCGTTACCGGTGAAATAGAGACAGTGCCGACGTTGTTTCTTGGCTGTGAGCACGTCGTTGGGCAGGGCCGCCTTGGAGACGACTTCCGGGATCATGTCGGTGGCGTAGGTGAAACGAGCGAGCCGCTTGATCAGCCGCAGCGGATCCTGGCCCTCTTCTCCGGCGTTCTGAAAGATGCAGGTGACTCCCGAGGCCCGCCAGGCATCGCGGTACTCGCGCTGTTCGAGCGGGTCGGTGACATAGCGTGTCATCGACATCTCTTCACGGAGGTCCTTCAACTCGCGATTCGACGCCCCGGCGGCGATGGCTTCAGCGTAGGCGGTTCCATCGAGAGCAGCTCGAGGCGAGAATCCGTAGCCGTCGAATACGAGGGATTCGGCGTGGAGCCTGAGACCTCGCTGGAGTGTCCGGTCGTCGGGCTTGAGGATGGCCAGTGCTGCCTGGCGGTCGGCTTGGATCTTGGGATTCAGAGCCCGTGTCAGATCCTCGGCCGCCTCGCGGGCTTCGGCGGTTACTGCGGTGGCTGCGGTGGTGGCTGCGGTGGTGGCTGCGGTGGTGGCTGCGGTGAGGCCGGCGGTACCGGCCAGGAAACTGCGACGATCCATGGTGGTTCACTTTCGAAGGTCCAACTGAACGGGGTCCCGAAGCTCATCGTCACCGAAACGGCACAGAAATCAATGATGGGGTCGACAGCGTGCGGCATGAAAATCGGAGGCCGGGTGGGCGGGGAATTCGGTTACAATCGCTTATCGGCTGTCGGTAGGTAGCAGGAGTCGGTCTCTGGTGTTCGAACTCGGGTCATTTCGCGCTCACGACTGTCACGGCGTTTCGCGTCGTGCGTTGTTGAAGTTCGGTGCTGGCTTGCCCTTTGTGTCTGCGGCGGGCGGAGTGTCTGCCGCAGAGACTGGTACGGATTCTCCTCCGGCCCGCTCGGTGATCCTGTTATGGCTGTGGGGTGGTCCGAGTCACCTGGACACGTTTGATCCCAAGCCCGAGGCTCCACAGGAGATCCGCGGCCCGTTCGCGACACTTTCGACGCGGACCCCTGGTTTGCAGGTCACCGAGTTGTTTCCTCGTTTGGCGGCTCGCAGCGATCGGTTTTCGATCATCCGATCGCATCGCAATCACACGTCGGTTCACCGCGTGGCTGGCTCGATCGCGCTCTCGGGCGGCAAGGGGGCGTCCGGCGATGCGGACTACGGTCCGACGGTGGGATCGATCGTACAGCGACATAGAGGTGGTGACGGTGCGTTGCCGCGTTTTGTGAGCATCACACCTGGCCCGTTGAAGACGGCCCTGGGATCGGTCCAGGGCGCAGGTGGTGGCCGGTGGGGTCGCGCCTACGATCCGGTCTCGGTGCGGTGTTCGGACACGGGCGCCGTCGACATTCCGTCGCTTCGGTTGCTGGAGGGCCTGCAGTTGGAGCGGCTTTCGGATCGTCGGCTGTTGCTGGGTTTGCTGGACCGCACCACGGCGTTGGCCAATGACGCGAAGTCGGCGGCGTGGTCTGACAGTTTTGCGCGGGCGTACCGGTTGCTGACCTCGGTCGAGGGCCGTCGGGTGTTTGACCTGTCGCGCGAGAGGCCTGAGATCCGTGGGCGGTACGGTTCGAGCGTTTTTGGCCAGGGCTGCCTGCTGGCTCGACGGTTGGTCGAGGCGGAGGTTCCGTTTGTCCAGGTCAACTGGAGCCAGTACGTGGAGAATATCTACGGGAGCCGGACGGACTTTGGCTGGGACACTCACTGGCTGAACTTCGAGCACATGGCTGACCGTCACGGCCCAATCCTGGACCGGGCGGTGTCGGCATTGCTCGACGACCTGGCCGACCGGGGCCTGCTTGAGCAGACGTTGGTGGTGGCGATTGGCGAGTTCGGCCGCACCCCGAAGATTTCGGCCAATGGCGGCCGCGACCACTGGCCGGCCGTCTACAGTTCGCTGTGGGCCGGCGGTGGAGTGATTCCCGGGCAGGTGCTGGGCCAGAGTGACGAGCGGGCGTACGCGGCGGTGACAGAGCCGATCACTCCGGAGATGGTGGTCACGACCATGCTACAGCAGGCTGGGGTCGACACCGAGAGTCGTGCGGAGCTGCGGGTGTTCGAGGAGGGTCGGGTGATAGACGGGCTGGTCTCGTGAGCTGGACCCTCCGCGTCGTCCTGCTGTTGTCGATGGTCTCGACAGCAGGAACGGCCGGGCCCCCGGTTCGGCTGACCAGCGACGGTCGCAACAAGCGTGATCCGGTCTACATCGACGCAGGTCGGCGGATCATCTACACCGTGCAATCCGATGGGCCTCGACTGGTGCTGATGTCACTGGAGCGGAAGACCCTGGAGTCGCGGCGGTTTGCATCAAAAGCGACGCTGCCGGAGTTGAAGGCGGTGTTTTCACGGGACGGTCGATCGAGTGCCTGGTTGAGAATGACGGGGAACGATCAGTTGGCGTTGCTGGTCCGTACGAAGCCAGGTGATGCGGAGCGGACGATCAAGACGGCCAAGTCGGTGGCCTGGAGCCCATCGCTGACACCCGACGGTCGCCAGGTGGTCTTCACCCTCGCCGGTCAACTGGTGGTTCACGACTTGTCGACGGGCAAGAACCGTGACCTGGCCAAGTCGGGTGGTCGCAACGACTGGCCGACCGTGTCGCCGGACGGTCGGCGGGTGGCGTTTGGTTCGAGTCGTTCCGGAGATGTCGAGTTGTACGTCGTCGATTTCGACGGCCGCAACCTCAGGCGGTTGACTCATCGCAAGGGGCTGGACATGCGTCCGGCCTGGTCGAGCGACGGTCGGCGTCTGGCCTTCACGGCGGTGCGGGCGGGGAACTACGAGATCAGCGTGATGTCAGTCGGTGGGACTGTTGCCGGTGAGCCGGTCAACGTGTCTCGTGATGCGGAGCGGGACGACTTCGTGGTCTGGCATCCCGGTGGTCTCCGCTTGCTGTGGGTGGCCGAGCGAGGCGGTCGCCAGGACCTGGTGGAGCTCGAGTTCCCCGGCGGTGAGGGTGTTCAGCGGGACTGAGTGGCGTTGAGGAACGGCCAGAGCCGGACGGTGTGGTCGAAGCCCGACGAGATCAGTTCGCCGCTGTGGCGGTTGAGTCCGACCCAGATAACCCCCTCCTGGTGAGCCTCGAAGCTCTTCAGTTCGCCTCGGTCACCGGGCAGTCGGACCAGGATCGATCCGTTTTCCTGTGCGGAGATCAGCTGGCGTCCGTTGGGGGACCAGGCGAGTCGGAAGACGTATCCGGCGTCTTCATCGGCGACACTGGCCTGGGGTTTCCCGTCCATGACGCTCCAGATAAAGATCTCGCTTTCTTGCGAACCGGCGGCGATGTGCTGGCTGTCTGGACGAAATGCCAGGCTCTGCAGAGCCGCCTTGGAGCCCTTGAGTGTCCGTGTCAGTGTTCCATCAGTTGCCGAGTGAATCAGCAGCTTGCCGTCGAAGCCGGTTGAGGCAATCCACTTGCCGTTGGGGGAGACGGCAACTCCACTGACCTCGTTGGTGTGACGGGTGAGTGTCGATTTCAGTTCGCCGGAAGCGAGGTCCCAGGTGGTGACCCGGCCGTCGTTGTCTCCCACGACCGCGGACTTCCCGTCGGGCGTGAGTGCCAGGGCGCGAACCTGTTTGTCGGTGACTTCGACCGAGCGTTCCTGTTTGCCGGTGCGGGTGTTCCAGGTTCTCAGCGTGGTGTCGCCGACTGAGTAGAGCGTGGTGTTTGAGTTTCCAAAGGCGACGCCCCAGACCCAGTGCGAATGGCCGGCGAGTACTCGTCCTGCCGAGCCGGTGTTGCAGTTCCAGAGCCGGATGGTCTGGTCGATGCTCCCTGATGCGAGCAGTTGTCCATCGGGGCTGATCGCGACCTGCCCGACCGGTTCGGTGTGCCCCTTGAGTACCTTGGCGAGCAGTTCAGAGGGCAGGTTCCAGACTCGTACTGTGCCGTCGGCCGCGCAGCTGGCCAGTTGCCGCCCGTCGGGGCTGAAGACGACATCCCAGAGGAAGTCGGTGTGTCCCTTGAGCGTGACCAGTTCCTTGTGGGTGACGGCGTCCCAGATCTTGATCACGCCATCGACCCCGGCCGAGGCGATCAGTCGGCTGTTGGGGCTAAAGCAGGCGGCATTGACCTCGTCGGTGTGTCCTTCGAGCTTCGCGAGTTCCCTGGACGTCTCGAGATCCCAGACCCGGATGGTGTAGTCGTCTCCGGAACTGACGGCCTGTTGTCCGTCGGCACGGAAGCCCGCCCCCCAGATCTCCTCGGTGTGACCCTCGAGTACCGACACCTGCTTGCCGGTCCTGGTGTCCCAGATCAGCACGGCGGTGTCGGCTCCGGCGGTGAGCAGCTGTGAGCCATCGTGGTTGAAGATGGCGACGTTGACGCTGTCGCTGTGACCGTTGAGCAGGTTGATTTCTCTGAAGGATTCCAGATCCCAGAGTCGCACGGTGTGGTCATCTGCGGCGGAGACGAGCAGCTTGCCGTCGGGACTGAAGTCGACATGAGTGACGGTGTCCTCGTGGCCTCGCAGGATCCCGAGTCGCTTGCCGGTGCTGGAGTTCCAGAGCCGGATGAGGTCATCGGCTCCACCGGAGGCGACCATGCTGCCCTGGCGATCGATGGCCACGGTTTCGACATTGGCCTTGTGCCCATTGCACTGGACCAGTTGACGGCCGCTGGTGGCGTCCCAGACCCGGACCGACTTGTCCTCGCCACCAGAGACCAGCAGTTGCCCGTTGGCCGAAAAGACCACCTGTCGGACAGCGTCGGTGTGTCCGGTCAGCACCAACTCCTCGTCGCCGCTCGGCGGCGGCTTGGGCGTGGGGGTCGGTGGAGGCCTGGGGCTGGTTGTCTCGGGAGTTGGGACTGGTGGTGGCGAGGTGGTTGGTGTGAGGCCTGCCGCCGAGTCGGGTGAATTCGAGGAGGGGTCGGCTGAATCGGATGTTGCCCCGGGCGGGTTGTCGGCGAGCTTCGCTTCGGTGTCATCTCCGCTGAGTGCCCAGCCGGCAACTGCGACTGCTGCGACGAGCAGTGATGCGGTGACGGTCCAGATCGTCCGTGCCCGGAACAGTCGTCCACCGATATCGATGAAGCGGGTTCCGTCGGCGGCGGTGTAGGAGACGACCAGTCCGGGCTGTCGTGATTGCTGAAGTTCCTGTTTGCGCGAGCGGGCCCAGTCGGTGAATTCTCGATAGCGTGGGTCATCGAGTCCGGCCATGGCATCGACGATCCGGGCGGCCATCGAGAGTCGTCCCTGGTCGATGAGCGCGTTGGCGAGGTGCTGGTCCTGCTCGAGTTTCTCTCGGCGAGCGTCTCCCACCGCGCGGCTCGGATCGAAGGCACTCAGGGTGGATGAGCGGGTGGATTCGGAGGCGTTCGAGCGTGAGGCGATCCAGGCGTCGAGAGCCATGGCGGCCACCGTAGCCGACTCGGTGCGGGCTTCGAGGGGCTTGGACATCATCTGCAGGCAGATGGCCTCGAGTTGCGGGTCGAGACCGGGTCGGTGCGTCGAGGGGGGAGTGGGATGGGCATTGAGGACCTGGTTGAGCACTTCGGGAATCGACCCGTTGAAGGGCAGTCGACCGGTAAGCAGTTCGTAGAGCATCACTCCGAGGCTGTAGACATCGCTGAGAGGACCGACCGAGTCGAAGTCTCCTGAGGCCTGTTCCGGCGACATGTAGGCGGGTGATCCGAGGATCATGCCGGCGCCGGTCAGTCGGGCGGCGTCGGGCGTGGATGTCTGCCGAGCGAGTCCGAAGTCGGTGAGGATCGGTTGTCGTTGCGCGTCGATTATGACGTTGGAGGGCTTGAGGTCCCGGTGGATAACTCCCCGGGCGTGAGCGTGGGCCAATCCATCGGCGAGCCGGGCGACGATGGTGGCGACCTGGTCGGTGGGGAGCGGGTGATCTGGGGAGACGAAGTCCGAGAGTGGTCGGCCGTCGATGTAGGCCATGGCCAGGAAGCAGCGGCCCTGGAATTCACCGACCTCGTAGACCGGGCAGAGGTTGGCATGCCGCAGCGCCGCGGCGGCCCGTGCCTCGACAAAGAACCGCTCCCTCAATCCGGTCGTACTGCCCCCCTCGAACTTGGGAATCTTCAGCGCCACGGCCCGTTGCAGGTCCTGGTCGGTTGCCAGGTAGACGATCCCCATGGCACCTTCACCGAGGATTCTCTCGATGAGGTACTTGCCGAAGCTGCCGGCCAGGGGCGTGCTGGCCACGGGGCCATCGGCAGCATTCTGAAAGTCGGTCCGGAACCCCGTCTCGTAGTCCGCTGGCGTGTTCGACAGCGGGCTACTGTCACCGGTGTCGAGGTGGCCGGTCAGGCGTGTTTGCTTTGAATCTCGCGTATCGTCCATTGCTCCTCCGCCTGCCAATCCGCGGAGGCCCACCTGCTTCTCGCCTTACCGCCCGAGTGCCTGCGTGGCACTCTAGGAGTTTGTCATGGCCGGATCAACAAGAACCTCACGGGGCTATTGCGTTGCCGAGGACTCGGGCCACTCGACGGTCACCTCCGCCGCAAACACGCCCCGTGGGTCGCCTCGTTCCTGGAGCGTATTGACGAGTGCAATGAGGGTCCTGGGCACGACGGCCTCATGCAGCTTGAGTGTCCCGGCCTCGATGCGGACGGGCTGATCGAGGTTGAGCATGGTGTCGTCGAGTCGGATGGTGAGTCGTTTGATTGAACTGGATTCGATGCGGATCGTCTGTCCGGTGCGGCTGGCCACCAGTGTCGAGCGACTCTTGCGGTTCTGGTCGTCGACGGCCAGCCAGTAGAACCTCGAGTGGGTCACATCATCCTGCCTCCAAACGATCTTCTCTGGTTGTACGTTGCGGCGGAACTTGGCCATCCAGGGCACGGCGGCGGCGTCGAGGCGGTCCATCCAGTGTCCCTTGTCGGGGTAGATCTTGACCAGGTGCTGGTATCCCTTGGGGTCGGCCTTCTGGAGTGCATCGAGTTGTTTGCCCCAGGAGGCGGCGACCTTGTTGCGGTTGTAGGCGCTGTCGCGACCGCCCATGTGGATGGTGAAGCCGATGTTTCGCAGCGAGTGGGGGGTCGACTCGTTGGGGTGTCCGGCCATCATCGCCGCGGCGGCGAGCCGGTCGGCCATCCTGGGGGCGACCTGGTAGACTCCATCGCCACCGGCCGAGTAGCCCATCAGGTAGACCCGATCGGGGTCGACATCCTCGAAGACGACGAGGTTCTCGATCAGGCGGTCGAACAGCGGGTCGATGTGTCCCTGGTGCCAGAGGTTCCAGGTATTGGTCGGGGCACGTGGTGCGAGGTAGACGCCTTCGGCGGGCTTGTAGAGTCGTTTCTGGTTATTCCACTGCTGGTCGTTGACCGCCTTGGGGGCTCCACCGCCGCCGTGCAGCGAGATGTAGAGGCTGCGTCCGGTCTTGGGTTTCTTGCCGTAGACGGTGTAGTGGAAGGGCATCTTGAGCGTACCGTGGCTGAGCACGCGGGCCTTCATCTCCTCGGCGCGATCCTGTCGGATGTCCGCCACGTGCTCGTCCCACAGCAGCTTGCGGGCCTTGGCCGAGTCGGCCCTGGTCAGTGCCGCCTTGGAGAAGTCCTGTTTGGCCAGAGGGGGTCGCTTGTCGCGGGGCTGTTCGAGCCAGCTGAGCAGCGATTTGAAGGCAGTGGCCGAGACCTTTGCGTCGGGGCCGGCGGGTTTGGTCGTCTTGGGCTTGGGCAGATAGCGGCTGGTGACGTTGACGGCATGGACGTAGGTGGCCTTGGGCAGCCATGGCATCGGGAACGAGTGCCCGGTCGGCTTGTAGCTTGTGGCGAAGATGGCGTGCTCGGGGTGGTCGGCCAGGGCCTTGGAGGCACGGCCGAGAAACCAGGCTCGATCGAGCTGGTTGCCGGTGGGTTCGGCGGCTCCGGTGAAGTGCCAATCGCCCTCGTGGTAGACCTCGATCCACGAGTGGTTTCCCGAGCGGTCG
>Ga0310123_10000217_pt1 | contig 51691 bp, 33 predicted proteins | sample CB6_AW_1057_MG_FD_203505 | JGI IMG/M metagenome (GOLD analysis project Ga0310123, IMG submission 203505) | Marine microbial communities from Western Arctic Ocean, Canada - CB6_AW_1057 | ecosystem: Environmental > Aquatic > Marine > Oceanic | place: Canada: Western Arctic Ocean | collected... | reverse complement strand
CGCGTCCGGGACCCGTCACTATCGCGAGACACCGGCCAAGCTGGCAGAAGCCGCCACCGAACTCGTCAAGCACAAGCCGTCGTTTCTCGTCGAACTCGGCGACTTCATCGACGCGGCCGACTCGGTGAAAACCGAACTCGGCTACCTGAAGCGAATTCACCGAGATTTCTCGGCCATCTGCAAGCACCGACACCACGTGCTCGGCAATCACTGCGTCTACACGCTGAAGAAGCAGGAGTTTCTGGAAATCGTCGGGCAGAAGAAGTCGTATTACTCGTTCGACTCCGGGCAGTTTCACTTCATCGTCCTCGATTCGTGCTTCCGTAGTGACGGTCAACCGTACGGACGGAAGAACTTCGAGTGGACAGACCCCAACATCCCTCGCGCCGAAGTCGACTGGCTGCGGGCCGACCTCAAGGCCACGTCGAAGAAGACCGTCGTGTTCGCTCACCAACGGCTGGATGTCAGCAGCGTCTACGGTGTCAAGAACGCTCCGACGGTGAGGAAGGTGCTGGAAGATTCAGGCCAGGTGCTGGCCGTCTTCCAGGGGCACAGCCACGAGAACGACCACAAGGAGATCGGCGGCATCCACTACTGCACGCTGGTCGCGATGATCGAAGGGTCGGGTGCCGCCAACAACGGCTACTCGATCATGAGCCTGGCCGACGACGGCACGATCCATCTCAAGGGCTTCCGCCAGCAAAGCCGTTACAACTGGTCGGCCTGACCTCGCGCGGCCCCGGGCTGGGCGTCTCATCCCAACGCCTCCCCGTACAGGACGATGGCACCGCCGGGAGTGCGGCGGTGCCACCTGGAAGACGCAAGTTCCCGGACCCTCAACCCTGGGGCCGCTCCTGCAGTTGTTCGAGCTGCTGGGCCAGCTCCAGGAGTTGCTGCTGGATGACGGCATTTCCGACCGATCGGCCCGCCGCCCAGCGCATGACCATCGAGACCAGCACGGCCAGCACCAAGAACGGTGCGACCACGAAGAAGAACATCACGATCGTATCAACCACGCCGAACTGGAATGTGGTCTTCGACCTCGCCTCCCGATTGCCCGTTTTCGCCTTCGCCTGGACGTCGGCGAGTTCGCCTGCGGCCTGGGGCGAGTTCGCGATCGGCCGTGTCGGCGTGGATTCTCTCGAGACCTGGCTGGTCGTGTGGACACCCGCCGCCGGCAGGAACAACATCGCGCCGACCATCACAAGGGCCAGCCCCCCCAGTGCCACCAGGCAGTTTCTCATGAGACGATGCCACTTGGCCTGCCGCTGGTGTTCGTGAGCAATCATGGCCTGGATCTCCTTGATAAGGCTGTCGGGATCGGTGGAAACTCCGTCGCAATCAAGCAACTTCTCAGACAACGTGTCGTTGTGATTCATTTCGACTCTCCATCGCACGTCGCAGGGCGTGCTTTGCGTGAAACAGACGGGACCGCACCGTCCCCAGTTTGCAGTCAATCGTCTCGGCAATCTGTTCGTAGGTCATCTCGCCGACATATCGCAGCGTGAGTGCCTCCCGGTGATGGGGCGTCAACTCGGCCAGGCACTCGTGGATCAGGCTGGCATCGTCGGCACCGAACTCCGGCTCGGGGGAATCGGCAGCGACCGGTTCGGTCTCATCTGTGACCGATACGAACTCGTCACGGTCGCGAATGCGACGAAATGCGTGATTCCTCGCAATGCGATACAACCAGGTACTGAATGCACGGGCACTTCTCAGCCGTGGCAATTGACGAAACACCGCCAGCCAGACCTCCTGGAGTACGTCATCCACTCCTTCAGCGGTGTTGAGCAATCGACGGACGTAGTACCTCAGGCGATCGGCGTACCGGCTGATCAATTGTTCGAAGGCGGATTCGTCCCGCCGTTGAGCTCTCAGGACAAGCAACGTTTCACCGATTTCGTCGACGCTCGGCCGAGTTGGCACAGCAGACGGCAACGCATCTGAGTCGCCTCGCTGGGTCCCGAAATTCGATGCGGCCATGATTGATGTTCCGACAGTTGAACCAGTTTGTCCTGAATCTCGGCCCGCATCCCGTGATGCCATCAACAACTCATCACACCACTACAGTTCCATGCCACGGTGGAAAGTTCACGACAAACCGATCTTTTTTTTTCGGGATTTCAGTTGTTCGAATCGAGGCATTCAACGGGGCAACGTTCGCCGGGAATGGTACAAGTATTGGAAGAAAACCGGCCGTCGAAAGGTCACCGGCCAGGTGGATTCGACGACCGCCCGCAGCCGTAGCCGGACACCTGGTGACATCCGAGGACGCATCTCGTGAGAATTCAGAACCCGGACCATGTCAGTCGCCGGACAATGCTCAAGCACGGGACGGCCGCCGGAGGTGGTCTTCTTGGCCTGCTCTCCTTCAGTGGGCTATCTGCACTCGCAGAAAGCGAATCGCGTTCGCGGTCACCGCGTGAGGTGAATCAACGCACATGGCCCATGTCATGTGACACGATGGTCGCCATGCCTGATGCCACGACGACCGGCACCACGGTCCTCGGCAAAAACAGCGACCGCCCGGTTTTCGACTGCCAGCCGCTTGTCCGCCATCCGGCCAAACAACACAGCTCCGGGGACACACTCCAACTCGAGTATCGGACCATCCCCCAGGTTCCCCGGACCCACGCCACCATCGGATCGAGCCCGTACTGGTGCTGGGGTTACGAGGAGGGCATCAACGAGTTCGGTGTGGCGATCGGTAACGAGGCGATTTTCACCAAGACGTTCTCCGATGCGGTGGCCGCCAGCAAGGCGGGCAAGCCGCCGGAACCGGGACTGCTGGGAATGGACCTGTTGCGTCTTGGTCTTGAACGCGGTCGGACGGCCCGCAAGGCCCTGGACGCGATCACCGACCTGGTCGAGCGTTACGGGCAATGGGGTTCGGGCGTGCCGGGAATGAGCCACGAGAAGGGCGGCTACGACAATTCCTATATCATCGCCGACGGCAAGGAAGCCTGGATCCTCGAAACCGTGGGCACACGCTGGGTGGCCCGACGGGTCACCCGGGGAGTGGCCACGATTTCCAACCAGCCGTCTATCCGCAACCGCTGGGACCTGGCCAGCCACGACCTGGTCGACTACGCCATCGACCGGGGCTGGTGGCCCAAAGAGCGAAAGAGTGATTTCGATTTTGCCAGGGCCTACATCGACCTGAAAACTCCACTGCAACTTTCGCAACTGCGTGTTCAGCGATCGCGTCAACTCCTCTGCCAGAAGGAAGACGGGGACATCTCGCCGCAGTGGGTCATGCGGGTTCTGCGCGACCACTTCGAGGGGACTTTTCTCGGTGGACCCAATTTCAATGCCGCGCTGCCGGATTTCCTGACGCTGTGCATGCACAGTTCGCCAGCCGAGTTCACCTGGGGCAACACGGCCAGTTCGGCGGTGTTCATTCTGCCCGAGAAGGATGATCGCCTTGCGCAGATGTGGTGGACACCGGTCACCCCCTGCACCGGCCTCTACATCCCCGTGTTCGCCACCACCAGCCGGCTGCCCAAGGTCGTGACCCGGGCCGGTCGCCAGGGAAAAACCGTTACTCGCCCCGATCGGGCAAAACGCGACACCTTCTCCGAAGAGTCCTACTGGTGGCTGTTCCGTGACCTGCTCGACCGCATCAAGGGCGACGACACCGGAACCCAATTCCGGAAACGACAACCGATGGTCCGCAACGCCTTCGATCAACTGGAACGGCGGTGGCTGCAGCAGTCCTCAAGAACCGAGCAACACGCGATCAAGGAACGGAAATCCGGGAAGGCGGCCGAGGCCAACAAGCGGCTTGACGACTTCACCGGCTCGTGTGTCGAGGACGCCTTGGAAACCGTCAAGATGTTGAAGAAGTCGATGAGATCCTGACCGGGCAGTCGACTCCGCGGTTGACCACCGGGGATCTGAATTGTCACGATGCCCGGTGTGCACGTTGCGTCAGCCGGCAACGGGTGAACAGACGAACACTGCTGGCTGATTCTCTGTGTGGTTGTCTCTGGAGCATCCGGAAATGAACAAACGGCGTCGCTTGGCACTGTCATGCCTGACCGCAGGATTGGCGGTCATGGTCTCGACCGCTTCCGCCGCCGACGTGTTCGAAAAGCCGTACCGACTCAATGCGAAGGGCAAGGCCATCGACGTCACCGTGGGGCACGCCGCACCCTGCATCATTGATTTCGACGGCGACGGAGTTCGCGACCTGCTCGTCGGCGAATTTGGCAGGGGATCGTTCCCGATCTCGCGTCTGCCCGACGACCCCGAACTCCGCAAGCAGGGCTTTGCCAACAGCAAGCTCCGCATCTATCGAAACACCAGGACGAACGACAAACCGAAGTACGAGAACTTCGAGTACCTGTCCGCGGGGGGAGAACACGCTTCGATCCCGTCGACGTGATGCATCTCCTTCTGTCCACAGTTCGTGGACTACGATGCAGACGGTGATCTCGACATCCTCAGTGGTTCCTACACCGGCGAGGTCTACCTTTTCGAGCGTGGTGAATCGGGACGTTTTGCCCAGGGACGTTTTCTCACCGTCTCGGACGGATCGCCACTGAATTGCAGCACGTCGATCACCCCGGAAGCTGTCGACATGGACGGCGACGGGGACCTCGACCTGGTGATCGGCAGCCGCACCAGTGGTGTGTTCGTGATCACCAACCAGGGAACGCGACAGGTTCCGGCCTGGTCCACAAACTCCACGAAGCTGACAACCGTGACCGGCAAACGCGTCAAGGGGAGCAACGCGCACCACGCGGACTGGGACGGTGACGGTCTTTGTGACCTCGTCGTCGGCAGCGAATGGGGTGAGGCCGCGTGGTACCGCAATGTCGGCTCAAACAACAAGCCGAAGTACGGTGACCGGACTGTCCTGATTCCGAGGCGGAAATTCGTTGAGATCGACGCAGGGACGACTCCAACCGACCCGGGAAGTCGCACCAAGGTCCACGTCACCGACTACAACGGCGACGGACGGATGGATCTCCTGGTCGGCGATGTCCAGTGGCACTGGAAGACGCTGACTCCTTTGACCGCCGCGAAGAAGCGCGAGAAGAAAGCGTTTCGGCCCAAGTACAGGGCGGCGAAAGAAGCCTACTTCAAGGTGGTGGAAGAGCGGAATTTGTCCGTCGGACGCAAAGGCGGAATCCCGAAAGACGTGCTCGATCGATATCGAAAAGCGTCCGAGATTTTTCGGCCTTTTCAGATCCAGATGGCCTCCTACGACCGCCGCCGGTCGGAAACCCACGGCTTCGTGTGGGTTTACCTCCGCAAACAGAAGACCGTCGCATCGAAACCGGCCAAGAACTGAAGGCCACCGGTCCCCTTGGGACTTTTAAGCAGGGCCAATCCGAAAGCGACTGGGCGGACCGTGTTTCGCCATGCTGTGAACGTCAGTCTCATCGGCACCAGCCTTTACGCCTCAATTCTGTGGTGGAACGACTCGTGGATGGACTGGCCGCTGAAACTCGGTGCCTGCGCTGCTCTTTTGCTGCTCGTCGGCGGATTGTGGGAATGGCAGGTTTCCTGGGATACGGTCGACGAGGAAAATGACGCGCAATGTCACACCGCCGACTCGAGACAGAGCCACCGGTAAGGGAACATCTGTTGGCTGACAGCCGCTGATCACACCGAAGAACTGCCGATCAACCGATGCTGCAAGTGATAAAAAGAACCGCGTTGCTCCTGGCCCTGGCGTTGGCTGTCATCACGCCAGGCGGCCTCGCCGAATTGCCCCCGAACCGCGAGTCTGAGAGCAACTCGGCTGCCGGTTTTGAGCAAGCTGAACCGGGAGGATTTGACAGGCTCGAAACGCGCATCGGCACTTGGATTCCGACGTCCGGCGCGACGATCATCGACCACAAACACGCCAAGACCGGGAAACACTGCCTGCAACTGACCGGCGGAAAGAGGACCAGCGTCACACTCCGGATCGCAAAGCCGTTGGAATCGACGAGCGACCTGACATTCTGGGCTGAACGCTGGACCAAACGCAGCCCATTTTCGTTTCGCATCGAGCGGAACACGAAGGCCGGATGGAAAGAGATCTTCAACGGCGACAAACAGATTCGTGTTGGGCGCCCGTTTCTTTCTTTCGTCAGGGTGTCCCTGAAAGACACCAACACCAGGCAATTGCGGTTCACCGTCACGAGCCCACCGAACACCGGAATCCTGATCGACGAAGTCCGCATCACGCCGGCTCGACCCCAGAAAATCGCGAGCGTCCAGGTCGTGCCCGTCACCATCCCGGCACTCATCGGCAACGATGCCAGCCCGTTGGCCAAGCTGAGAGTCGTAACGACCGGTCGACTCGACCCGATTGCGTTGACGGAAATGCGGGCGACGCTTCAGGGAACCGACGATCGCTCTGACCTCCTGTCCATCGACATCTACAACGGCGGATCCACGAGCCGCTTCGCGGCAGGCAAACACGTCGCGCGGCTGGATGTGGGAAAAGCCACAAGCAGCCCGTTGGTCATCTCACTCCGCGGATCCTCTCTCCGGCTCAGCGAGGGAACCAACTACGTCTGGATCGCCGGCCGCGTCGCTGGAACCGCCAATATCGACCACCGGATCGGGGTGACATGCAACACGGTCACCTTCTCGAACGGCAGTACGGTCAAGCTCAAAGCCGCACCGTCGATTCAACGCATGGGAGTCGCCCTGCGTAATGGGGGCGACGACGGAGTTCACACGTACCGCATTCCCGGACTGGCGACGTCCAACAACGGGACGCTGATCGCGGTTTACGATGTTCGAAGACGCGGCGGTGGCGACCTCCCCGGGGATATTGACGTCGGGCTGTCCCGCTCGACCGACGGGGGACGCACGTGGAAACCCATGACACTGATCATGGACATGGGCAGTGACCCCAGGTGGCGTTACGACGGCATCGGCGACCCGGCCGTGCTGGTCGACCGCAAAACAGGCACGATCTGGGTGGTGGCGACCTGGAGCCACGGGAATCGGTCGTGGCGTGGTTCCGGCCCCGGTTTGAAACCAATCGAAACCGGGCAGCTGATGCTGGTTCGCAGCGATAACGACGGCAGGACCTGGTCGAAGCCCATCAACATCACCTCGCAGGTCAAACGTCCCGAGTGGTGCTTTCTGCTCCAGGGCCCCGGCAAGGGAATCACCATGAGGGACGGGACGCTGGTCTTCGCCGCCCAGTATCAGGATCCACCCTCAAAGAAACGACTGCCGCATTCGACGATCATCTACTCCCGAGACCACGGGCAGACCTGGAACATTGGCACCGGCGCATTTGACGACACCACCGAGGCTCAGGTCGTGGAAACCGCACCCGGTGTCTTGATGCTCAACTGTCGGTACAACCGCCAATCCCACCGGGTCGTGATGACAACCAGCGACATGGGAGCAACATGGCAGCCGCATCCCACCTCACGGAAGTCGCTGATTGAACCGCGAGCCTGCATGGCCAGCCTGATCAACGTCGACCAGGAACTCGGCCGCAGCACCCGGCGGCGGCTGCTGTTCTCCAATCCCGACAGCACCAGCGGACGCGACCGCATCACGATCAAGGCCTCAAACGACATGGGAATGACCTGGCCGACACGACTTCGCGTGTTGCTCGACGAGGGTCGGGGAGCCGGTTACTCGTGCATGACGATGATCGATGCAGACACCGTCGGCATCCTGTACGAGGGCAGCCAGGCACACATGACGTTTCAACGAATCCGTCTCAGCGATCTTCTGCCCAAACGGCAACGACCCAGCCAATAGCCTGCCGTTTCCAGAAGACCATCCGCTCGCGTTGATCGCTCGTGCAACCCGCACGGCGTTGCCTGACCAACGCTTGAGAAACTGAACTCGGCTGTGTTAGCCTCGGCCACACGCAGAAGCGAGCCGCGGCCGGCACCGTCTGTTGCCTGCCGGACCGCACAAAGCCGACAAGGAGTCTTCGATGAACCGCGCAATTTTTCTGGCCGTGATGATGGCCACCCTCTTGGCTGCCGATTCCGTTCGCGCCGCCGTGACACTGTCCCGCGTCTTCGGCGATCACATGGTGATCCAACAGAATCAGCCGATCCGCCTGTTCGGCTCGGCGGCTCCGGGTGAAAAAGTCACCGCGGAGTTTTCGGGAACAACGGCCACCACGACGACCGGAGATGACGGCAATTTCCGCGTGGAACTGCCGGCAATGAAAGCCGACGGCAAGTCCCACACGCTGACCGTCAAGGGAAAAAACACGATCACTCTCAAGGACGTGCTGCTGGGCGAAGTCTGGATCTGTTCGGGACAATCCAACATGGAGTGGAGAGTCGGCGCGACGATGAATGCCAAGCAGGAGATCGCCGCGGCGAATCACCCGCAGATCCGGCTGTTCAACGTCGGCGGTCACGTGGCTGGCCCGGTCCCGCTGAAAGACCCCCGCGGAAGTTGGCAGGTCTGCGAATCGAAGAACATTGCCGGTTTCTCGGCGGTGGGCTACTTCTTCGGACGCGCGCTGCAGAAAGAGCTCAACGTGCCGATTGGCCTGGTCGGGACGAACTGGGGTGGCACGCGAATCGAGCCGTGGACTCCGCCAATCGGCTTCAAGCAGGTGCCGCAGTTGAGAGACTACGTCGAGAACCTCGACGCGATTGATCCGGCCACACCTGCCGGCAAGGCAAACCACCAGAAGTACCTGGCCAATGTCGAGAAATGGCTGAAGCAGGCGCGGCTGGACGTGCAGGCGGGCAAAGCGATCGGCACCCCGCCCAGGCTGAACTTCTCACCCAAGGGCGGCGCTACGCACATCTACAACGGGATGGTGCACGCACTGATCCCGCTGAGCGTCCGCGGGGCAATCTGGTACCAGGGCGAATCCAATGCAGGTGACGGCCTGCGCTACGAATACCTGAAAGAGGCGTTGGTCAAGGGCTGGCGGACGGTATTCGAGAACAACCGGTTGTCGTTTTACTGGGTTCAACTGGCCAACTTCCAGAATCCGAACCAGAACCCCGCCGGTGGTGGCTGGGGTCCGGTCCGCGAAGGACAACGCCGGGCATTGCGGATTCCCCACACGGGCATGGCCGTGATCATCGACATCGGAGCTGCCCGCGACATCCACCCCAGGAACAAACAGGACGTCGGCGCACGCCTGGCCCAGTTGGCCCTGGCCAAGGACTATGGTCGAGACATCGTTCCCTGCGGCCCTCTCTACAAGAACATGAAAGTCGAAGGCAACAAGATCCGCATCTCGTTCGACCACGTCGGCGGCGGCCTGATGACCGCAAGCAAAGACGGCCTCAAGCCCACCGAAGAAACCAGCGGCGTGGAGTTGACCCATTTCGCGATCCAGGCAGGAAACGGCAAGTGGCACTGGGCGCAGGCCCGCATCGACGGCGAATCGGTTGTCGTCTGGGCTGAAGACGTGAGCCGGCCCAAGCACGTCCGGTTCGGGTACCAATCCAACCCGGTCGGCATCAACCTGTACAACAAGGAGGGGCTGCCGGCCTCGCCGTTCACCACCGACTGATCTCGACGATCGACAACCGTCCAGCGTTCGATCCGTATTCCCTCCTCACGCGTTTTCGCGAAGGATGGCGTCCCATGAGACGTGTGACTCTCTGCCTCCTGGCCGGCTTGCTGTTTCTCTGGTCGCCATCCACCTCCCGGGCACAGTGGCCGCAGTTTCGCGGCCCCGATGGCCAAGGTCACTCCAACGCCAAGGGAGTTCCGCTTCGATGGAGCGAGTCGCAATCGGTCGCCTGGAAGACAACCATTCCCGGCAAGGGGTGGTCGTCGCCGGTCATCGCCGGAAACCAGGTGTGGCTGACCAGTTCTCAGAAGGGCGGCAAGTCGCTTCGGGCCATCTGTGTGGATCGGACCACCGGTGGACTGGTCCACAACATCGAAGTCCTGACGACCGATGCCGTCGGTCCCAAACATGTCCAGAACGGTTTTGCTTCACCCACGCCGGTTCTCGACGGCAAGCACGTGTTTGTCCATTTCGGGTCCCGCGGAACGGTCTGCCTGGATACCGACGGCAAAGTCGTCTGGAAAAACACCTCGCTTCCATTCGTCGCACCGCAGGGCGCGGCGAGTTCTCCGATCCTGCATGAGGACAAGCTGATCCTCTGCTGCGACGGAACAGACAGCCAGTTCCTGGCCGCCCTCGACAAGCGAAATGGTTCCGTCGTCTGGAAGCAGTCGCGAAAACACCTGGAGCGAGTCAGCGGCAAGGGATTCTTCAAGATGGCCTACTCGACTCCGCTCGTTGTAGAAGTCGACGGAGTCACGCAACTGGTGGCCACATCTGCTGAACACGTCGCCGCCTACGATGTGAAAACGGGCAAAGAAGTGTGGTGGATGCCATACATGGGCTTCTCGCTGGTGGGCCGACCGTCGTTTGGCAACGGCATGTTCTACGTGGTTGGTTCGATCAAGCTTGACCATCACGCCGTCTACGCCATCCGGCCCGGTGGAAAGGGGAAGATCGCCGACAACCAACTTGCCTGGCACAAGTCCGGCGGCATCCCGCACGTCCCCTCACCGCTGCTGGTGGGCAAGGAACTGTATGTCGTCCATGACAAGGGGACGGCCATGTGCCTGGACGCGGTCAGCGGCAAGGTTGCCTGGAAGAACCGGTTGGGTGGCAACTTTCGAGCATCTCCCATCCAGGTTGAAGACCGAATCTACTTCTGCAACCAGGAAGGAAAAACCACCGTTGTCCGGGCCGGCCGAGAGTTCAAGGTGATGGCGACCAACCAACTCGAAGGCAGTTTCCTTGCCTCACCAGCCGTCGCAGGACGTGCACTTTTCCTCAGAAGCGACACACACCTGTACCGCATCGAAGAGAACACAGGCCGGTGATCGCTGCCGACCGGGTAGCCTACCTGGCCCCGGCGGCCTTCTTGCCGGCGGCTTTCTTCGAACTCTTGGAGCCGGAGCGTTTCCGGTCTTTCTTGGACGTGGGCGATTTCAACTGACCGGCTTGCTGGTACAGCGGCAGGTGCCGGTAGTAGACCTCCAGCGTCATCACGCACAGGCTGGTCATGTACAGCCGCCCACCGGCTCTCCCGTGGCCGTCGGCCACATCCCAGCTCCCGGCCGCGTGGCCCGTCCTGCGTTGGGATTTGACCAGCTGCTCGCGCATGACCTTGTTCCAGTTCTGCCACTCTTCTCCACCCCAATGATGCAGGACCTGGGTGGCGTAGTAGTTGTAGTACATGTCGTTTCGGTTTGGCCCGGTCGCGGCCAGATATTTCACTCCGGCTTCCAGTGCCGGTTCCTTCCTGCCCCAGCCGATGTACATGCGAGACAAGAGTCCCACGGCACTCGTCGAGGCCTTTCGCTGCGGACCGGTGTACCCGTAGGCAGCCCCGCCATCGATCTGGACCGAGTCGAGATAGTAAGAGGCTTTGCGGATCGTGTCGGGCAGGATCTGCATTTTGGCCATCTGGCCACTCTTGAGCGCCATGATCTGCCAGCCCAGGACCGAGGTATCACCACCCTTGCGAGGCTGGTACCGCCAGCCCCCATTTGCGGGATCCTGGGCCTGCATGATGAAGTTCAGGGCCAGCTGCGAGGCGGCTCTCAATCGCTTCAGGCTGGACGTGGCCACCTTGCGGTCCACTTGCTCACTCTTCTTGGTCTTCGTCCGTGAACGGGACCTCTGCTTGAGCGCCATTTCGCTCATGATCACCGCTTCACACAGGGCCATCGTCGCAAGTCCCTGGATGTACATGCCGGTGTTTCCTTCGGCCGCACCCCGCAGGTCCAGGCCGCTGGATGTTTGCTTGGCGTAGGTCAGCAGGTAATCGAAGCCCTTGTACACCTGCTCGCGGTAGTTGCCGACAAAGTGCGTCTCACCGGACCCCAACATCGACAGCAGGGCCATCGCAGTGGCTCCCATGGGCGACTTCTTCAGGCTTCCCGGCTGTGAACAGGATCCCTGGCAGGCCGCGTGGACATGATCGAAACTCCAGCTGCCGTTGGCGGCATTCTGGTGCCGTGCCAGCCACTCCAGACCCGCCCGGACCGCCGATTCGCTGGCCGCGTTTCCTCCGTAACGGGCCACCAGGGAACTTCGCCCGGCCCGACTGCGTCCCCCGAGTTCACCGGTGATCTTGGCGACCGGGTTTCCCGCCCCTCTTGTCTTTTCAGGGATCGCCGAAGAGATCTCGAGGTCATTGATGTCGATCTCAATCACCTTGTCACTGTCGGTGATCAGTTCCTGAACGACTTCGGAGGTCTCGTCCTGTTCGATCTGTTCGGGTTGCACCAGGGCCACTTCCTCGAACTTCACGGCCTCCTGATCCACGGTCGGCAATGCCGAGAGAATCTCGACACGGTCCTCCATCTCGATCGGGATGATGATCGACAACAGGATCAGCACCGCGGCTGCATGCACCAGGCTGCTGAAACCAAAAACACCCAGCAACTGCCGGCGGTTGGCACTGGTCGCCTCCTCGTCCTCTTCACCTTCCTCGGTTTCAGTCTCCACCTCCACCTTGACCAGCACCGGCGGCGATTCGGTTACCGAACGCGTCTCACCCTCCTCGGTTTCAGTCTTCACCTCGACCTTGACCGGAAACGCCGGCCGCGATTCGGCCACCGGCCGCGTCGTCAACGGGATGACGTCCACGTGGCCTGTCACGGGTCCTGCCGCCGCCTCGACATCCGAGGCGACCGCCCGCTCTCCGACCAGGATGTCGCGAAACCCGTCGCGTTGAGCTTCTGCGACATCGGCCAACGGCACTTCGAACAGCTCGGTGCCATCCGAAACGATGGTCCGCTGCACCTCAGCGGGAACATAGAAGCCGTCCTGCTTCGCTTCGTCCAGGTCCGTGACAGGAATCCGGTAGAACTCCTGTCCGTTGGAGACAGTGATCATCGATGCGTTCACGTCGCCGGCTCCTCGTCGCCCGCCGTAACCTTGGCACGTCGCGACTTCCAGCCACCGGTTTCAGCAGCAGGAGCAGCAGGAGCAGCAGGAGCAGCAGGAGCAGCAGGAGCAGCAGGAGCAGCAGGAGCAGCAGTGGCAGGTTCGATCGCCGTCACCGAATCCACACCGACTGACGGTTCGACAATCTCGCCATCGTCGACCGGCGTCACGTCCCCCGACTGCGGCGCCGGCATCCCGCTCTCGGACTCTGCCGAAAGATTGAGTCCCGACTGAATCCTCTCGGACCAGTGTTCGATTTCGTCGGCGGTCAGTCCAGTCGCTCTCTTGATCTCGAGGTGTGCCCGCTTCTCGGCCGACGGGATCCAGGCGTCCACACCCAGCTGCCCGTTGGACTCGTACTGGAAGGTCACCTCGACGGGAGTCTTCGCGGGCAACCCGGTCGGAAGCCCGCTGACGACGCATCGGCCGATCTGGGTGGCGTCGTTGCCGCTGTCGTCTCCCCCTTCGATCACGTTCACCTCGACACTCGGCTGATCATCCTTGAGCGTCAAGAACTGGTGAGTCGACTTGGCCGGCAACACGGTGTTGCGACTGATCATCAACTGGCGACGTTTCCGCCCAGTGGCCCTTTCGACCCCCAGGACTCCCAGGTGATGCGAGTTGACGTTCTTGACCGACATGTCCTGCAGGCAGGCGACGTCGGACCCCAGCAACAATCCGGCGTAGATCGCCGCACCGTGAGAGATCGACTCGTCCGGTGACAGACATCGATCCACGGCAATGCCGGATTCCGCTTCGAGCATCCGCTGCACCGCCGGCATACGGCTCGATCCCCCCACCAGCAGCAGTCGATCGACGTCGCTCCACGAGCGGTTGCCTTCGCGCATCACCCTGCGAGTGGTCAGCAGGGTGCGGTCGAGCAGGTCTCCGGTGGATTCCTCGAATTGCCCTCGCGAAAGATCAACCTGCACCCGTTGCCCTTCATGTGCAAACCGCAACCGCACATCCTCCCTGGCCGAAAGCGACCGCTTGCCGTCCTCGGCCTCGCGGAGCAACGACTGCATGGCGATGGCATCCTCGCGAGGGTCCACGCCATGCTCGACCTGGAAGCGTTCGGCCACGAGGTCGGCGATCCGCCGGTCCCAGTCAATCCCCCCCAGAAACACATCGCCACCGGTTGCGATCGCGGTGTACGCCCGTCCCTCGATCCGCAACAGCGTGACGTCGAATGTTCCGCCACCGAGATCATAGACCAGGATCGTCTCACACCGGCTGCTGCAGCCCTGTTCGTCAAGGAACTGCTGCTGAACCCCGTAGGCGATCGCCGCCGCGGTCGGCTCGTTGATGATGTCCAGCACATCCAAACCCGCCATGCGGCCGGCGTCCTGGGTGCGGCGGCGTCGCGGCTCGTTGAAATAAGCGGGAACCGTGATGACGGCCTTGGTGAAATTCCCCAGTTTCAGGACCGCATCCTCCTTGAGCTTCTTGAGGATCAGCGCCTGGATCACCTCCGGAGGCAGGTGCTCGCCACCGATCACGCGGTGGAAGTGACGATTCCCCATGTCGCGCTTCGCGAAGCTCGCCACCGAACCGGGTTCGAACTCCGACGCCTTGGCCGCTTCCGAACCCACGACCACCTGTCCGTCATCGAACAGCACGACGCTGGGAGTCGTCAGGTCCCCCTCACGACTCGAGATCGTCCATGGACGCCCCTGGCTGTCCAGGTGCGCGACAACCGAGAAGGTCGTGCCGAGGTCAATGCCGACGGCGGGTGTTTGGGGCTGGTCTGTCACGGTGTAGGGTTCGATCCGACATGGTGAACGGGAATCCCTTCCGAATCGCGTCCTGCTTCTCTCGCCACACTCCACCCCGCTGTTGGTGCGGGCAAACGTGGCCGGGTTCTACTGCCTCTCTCGCTGCCAGTTGGGTTGAATGGTCATGCGGTCGTCGGGAGTCACTGTCAGGTCACGTTCGATCGACTTGTGGCCAGCCCTTCGCATGACGATCCGGTGCCGAAACCGCGGCTTTCTCTTCAGCGCAACCTCGAACTCTCTCTCGGCCAACAGCGAAATGCTCTCGCCATCGACCTCCAGCACCGCCCCTTCTCGCTGGTTGGTCTCCCAGCGGATCAACAGGATGCCCGCCTCCCGATCACTCCCGCCCGAGCTTCCCCCTCGCGACAACACGACAATCAGCACGACGATCAGGACGACTGAGGTGGCAATGCCCAGTCCTGCCAACAGAGACGGAGTCTTGGAGACCTTCGCCGCGGGCGCCACCGGTTCGGCCATGGGGCTGGCTGGTTGCTGTGCTTGCAACTGCGCATCGTAGGCCTGTTTTTGATCGACATTGAGCAGGCAGCGGCGGGCCTGGGTGATTTCGTTGAGCAGTTTCTGCGTCAATTCAACCTGTTCACCAGCGGCCAGTTCCTGCAGGTAGGCCGTTCTCTGGTTGGCCGCCGCCTCGATCACGTCAGCGTCCGACTCGAACAGACCGATCCCCAGCAACCGGTAATGGTGAGCCGGCTGTTGATCGGGTGGAATTCCCAACCACTTGTGGTACGGATCGAACATAGTGGACATGCTGTGGGGTCTTGGCCATTGGTAAAAACCACTCTTCCCCTATTTTCACCAGACCCCGCCAGAAAACAACTGGGAGTTGTCCGGTCACGGGTCAACCAATCGGTCTGGGTCGACTTTTCCGGCTCAATTCAGCCTGGAACCACAACCGGTTGCCGGAGATCCCCGGAAATGGCGTTGAAAAATTCGTTTCCCGGTCTCCTGGCTTGAAATGCCGAACCATTTCGGCGGAAATTGGTCAGCCGTCGATCCTGGCACGTTTTCACTACAAGTGGTTGAAAGATGAAAACATCCCGCTCCGGGCAAGGTGACCCACAATCCGGCCTCCGACAACCGGCCGACGTCGGGTCGTGCCGCCGATCCCGGACCGTTCTCTGCCTCCTGGTCTTGCTGGCCAACCCGGTCCCGAATTCGTCTCGTGCGATCGATCCGCCGCCACAAACCCTGCTGGGGCACCGAGGATGGACCATCAGCGTCGCCTGGAGACCCGATGGGAAGCAACTGGCCAGCGGAAGTGGAGACAGAACGATCAAGATCTGGGACACGGGCACCGGCCAGACACTCCGGACACTGTCCGGCCACACCAACTATGTTTACTGCGTCGCCTGGAATCCCAGTGGCACCAGAATTGCCAGTGCCAGTTACGACAACACGGTGAAAGTGTGGAACGCTGCAACCGGCCAACACCTCACAACTCTCAAGGGCCACAACAGCGCAGTGATGGGCGTCGACTGGAGTCCCGACGGTGAGAGACTGGTCACCGGGAGCCAGGACAAGATGGTCAAGGTCTGGAACGCCAGGACCGGTCGGCTGCTCCGGACATTCACGGGCCACACCCACCTGGTCATCAGCGTCGACTGGAGTCCCGATGGAAAGTGGATCGCCAGTGGCGGATTCGACAACACGGTGCGAGTGTGGGACGCCGTTGGCAATTCGAAGGCCCGCACACTCTCCGGGCACACCGACCCCATCGAGAGCGTCGGCTGGAACTCCACGGGAACCCGACTGGCCAGTGCCGGACGGGACAAGAAGGCCATCGTGTGGAACATCCCTTCGGGAAAACTCGTCCGCACCTTCGCCGGACACACCGAGAGGATCGAATGCGTCGTCTGGCGTCCTGACGACAGGCAACTGGCGACCGGAAGCCGTGACAAGAGCGTCAAGGTGTGGGATGTGGCCACAGGCAAACTCCTGTCCACGTTTGCCGAATACAAGAAACCGGTTCGGGGAATTGCCTGGAACCCGGACGGATCCCGGTTGGCCACCGGCAGCGACGACAATGCGATCAGGATCTGGACCCTGAAAACACCATCCGATCGCTAGCACCACGCGTCTCTCGTCATGTCATGATTTTCGCGTTCGGGCCTCTGTTGAGGTGACAACAAACACCTGTTTGCTGAGAATGCGAGCGCATTGATCCCAGGGAACCTCGCACTGTGACTTCCACACGTTCTTTCCGACTGCTCGTCCTGGCACTGTCACTCTCCTGGACTGGAGCCGGCATTCTCTGTGCCGCCGACTGGCCAGAATGGCGAGGGCCCGACGGCAACGGGATCAGCCGGGAAACCGGGCTCCCTCTTCACTGGAGCGATTCGGAGAACATCCAGTGGAAGGCCACCTTACCCGAATGGGGCGGCAGCACACCGGTGATCCGCGGCAACGCCCTGTTCCTGACCAGCCACACCGACGACGGAAAACTGCTCGTTCTGCGACTGAACACGTCCACCGGCAAAATCGCCTGGACCCGGCAGATCGGTTCGGGCAAGCCGGTCGTCGGCCCCAGTCCCAAACGGGGCATCCAGGTCTTTCACCGCTGGCACAACATGGCCAGCCCCTCGGCGGTTACGACCAGGAACCGCGTCGTGGTCCAGTTCGGCACGGGCGATATCGCGGCACTGGATTTCTCCGGCAAGATTCTCTGGAAACGCAACCTGCAGGAAGACCACGGCCGATTCACCGTCTGGTGGGGATTTGCCAACAGTTCGGTGTTGAACCGGGGACACGTGATCACCGTCTGCATGCAGGACTCGCTGGCCGACCGGCAGAAGAAACCGGTCGAGAGCTACGTCGTGGCCCACGACCTTGAGACCGGACGCACGGTGTGGAAAACACTACGAACAACCCGTGCGACCGCCGAACAGTGCGACTCCTACACCACGCCGTTGCTGATGAACATCGACGGTCAACGTCAACTGGTCATCATGGGCGGCAACCAGCTCGATGGCTACGACCCGGCCAACGGGCGGCAACTCTGGTTTCTGCCCGGGTTGACCGGTGGCCGAACGGTACCGTCCCCGACGGCCGGCAACGGCCTGATCTACGCTGTCCGCGGACTCCGGGGAGACATCCTGGCTGTCAGATCCGGGGGCCGGGGCCAATTGCCCGGCGAACGGATTGCCTGGACCCACCGCCAGAACAGTCCCGACACCTGCTGCCCATTGGTGTACCGCGGACTGCTGTTCACCGTCAGCGACGACGGGATCGCACAATGCCTGGACGCCAAGACGGGCCGCATGCAGTGGCGAACTCGGCTGAAGGGTCCATTCAAGGCATCGCCGGTCGCCGCAGACGGACGCATTCTCTTTGCCAGTACGACCGGTGTCTGCACGGTGATCGCCGCCGAGAGAAAACTCCGACAACTGGCGGCCAATCCCCTCGATGATCAGATCATCGCCTCACCTGCCATCGCCAACGGGACGATCTACCTGAGAGGCCGGAAGCGGCTCTACGCGATTCGGACAGGATCGGACAACACGTCGAAGTGAGACCCGGGGAGCATTGTCCAGAGGCCGCTGCTGCCCCACGACCGAACTGCCACTGGCTCACTTGGATTTCTTCTTGGGATCCGCACCCTGATCAAGCGTGATGCCAAGTAGAAACGGAGCAGCCTCGGTCCCGTAAGATTCGAAATCGATGTGAGAGAGGGGCACGTCGGGCTTCGGGTTGGTCCAGGTCATCCGGTAGCAGCCGATTTCCCGGTCGGCCTCTCGCACGCTCCGATGCGAATGGGCCAGGGTGGCACTCGGAACCGTCCGCTTCTCCGGCAGGAACCAGTCGAGAAGATGTTCACCGTACCGGATGTCCACGAACTGTGTGGAACCGTCTTTGTAGTGGAAGTTGTACTTCCCGATGATGGTGCCATGGGGAAGCCGGAAACCCCATGACGTTCCGTGTAGCAGGTGAACAACTCGTGCCGATTGTCCGATCGGGATTCCCTGAACGCCATTGATGAGTCCCGCCAACTGCTGCCGGAGCTCAGTTTGCACACCGTGCAGTACAACCAGGCCCCGCACGTCAAACGAGACGCCGGCGTAGTTGTCCAGCCCACTCTTCAACGCCGCAAAACTCTCGCTGAAATACGGCTGCCGTTTTGCCTCGAGGTAGGGGTCCTCGCTCAGGGCCGCGTTGTAGTGAGCCGTGAGATCGATGTACTTGGCCGGCAGCGCCTTGTCGCGAGGCACGATGCGGCCCTCCAGGGTCTTCTTGCGGGCCTCGGAACGAGTGCGGAGCGCTTCGCCGGTCTGTCCCTGCCGGACCAGGACTTTTTCCTTGGTGTAGAGAGCCGCACCCGACTCTCGATCCAGTTCCAGCGACTGCTCGATGCTCGTGGCAGCCTCATCGTTCTTTCCCACGGCAAGGAACATCTCGGCCTGGAGTCGCCACACCTCCGAGTCCTTCGGCGAGCGGGTCGTCGCCCGCTGCGACAGCTTCTGGGCATGCTCCAGGAGTTTCTTGGAGCCGTTCAGCCGGGAGGCGTTGTAGACAGCCCGTGCAGCCAGTTGCCGGGGATCGATCTTCTCGCTGGCCAGCGAGTCCGCAAAACGCTCGGCGGTGATGGCCACCAGGAGAGGATTGACGCTTCGGAGGGTCGCCGTGAAATCGATGTGTGAGATCTCAACGTCCGGCCTCGGATTGTCCCAGGTCGCCAGGTACAGGGCCGTGTCCCTCTTGAAGTTGAAGACCGCCGCCTGCTCACCACGCCAGACCAGGTTCGGGATGTTGTCCGTGGTCCCAGCGAGCCAGGCATCGCCGATCTCCATCTCGTACCGCGCGACGAAGTTCTCGACCTTGCCATCGGCATAAACGACCCGGTAGACCGCGGCCGGAGTGCCCGTGACGGTCGTCGCCCACCCCGTATTGAGGATGTGGAGCTGGTCCGCCTTCCTGCCGACAACGATGTTCTGCACCTGCGACGGAAATTCAATCGCCGTGTCCAAGAAGGGCGACAGGTTGATCACGCCGCGGATGTCGAAGGGGATTCCCCGGAAGTGGTGAACCCCTGTCCGCATCGTGCGGTAAAGCGGCGGCTGCACCAATGCCGCGTTCCTCTGCCGATGCCATGTCTCGTGCAGGCCCGCGTTGAAGCTCTTGGTGAGGTCGATCGCCGCGTCCGGAGTGCCCGGTCGGCGGGGTGGAATCTGTGACCGGAGAACGAACCCGCGGGCCTCGCGTTCCCCCTTGTCAGCAGCGTGTTGGCGGAACAACCTCTCGATCAACTGGTGATCCAGCCCGAGCGGCTTGCCGACACGATAGTCCTCCTGGTCAACCGACAGCGACAACATCTTCGTCGCACTCTGGAGATCTCCGGCGGCATGGTGGATGCGGCCCCTGAGTTTCAACAGTGAGTTCCTGGCATCCTTGTCGTCGGAGGCAAGACCTTCGAGCAGTTTCAGCGCATCTGCATGGAGCCCCTGGGCTTTCAGAGTCTCGGCACTGGCAATCGCATGCTGGATCTTCAACTCCGCGCTGTCCTTGACCCCGGGCAGGGCCTGTTTCAGCAGCCCGGACACATGCTTGGTCGTCACGGCGGTCGCGCCGTTGACCATCGCGATCTTCAGACGCGCTTCGGCGAGAATCGATGCAACATCGCGATCACCGGCCGGCGCCGCCGCGGACTCGAGTGAGATGGCGTACAGGAATGGTGAGCTGATGCTGACCGCCGACTCGAACGTGATTGCCTTGATCGCCTTGTCGGGCTGTGGGTTCTCCCAGACGCAATGCACCACGCTCTTGGCATGGTTGAAATCCCCTTCCTTCCAGGCGATCACAGCATCGGTCGGAGTGGCATGCGGGTTGTTGATCCACGTGACAAGGTGCTTCCCGTACAGGATCGGCAGTGAGGCTTCGGTGCCATCTTCGAAATGCAGGAGATAGCGGCCGATCGGATTGCCGTGGGGAATCCTGTAGACAAACGAGCAATTGTGCAGGACGTGAATCCAGGTCGCCTTCTGATTGATCGCGATCTTTTCGACCCGTCTCGGCGGCTTGGAGAAAAACTGGTTGCCTTGCTTGTCGCCGCCGATCAGCCGGACGACTCCCCGCAGGTCGAAGTCCACGCCGTTGAGCGTGACCAGTCCCACGGGCAGTTCCTTCCAGAGTCTTTCCTCGGCAGTCTCGACATCCTGGGCCCGGTACACGTAGTCGAACAGCGACTGGTTGTAGTACTTGCTCAGGTCCACCTGGCGGGCCGTCGCCTTCGTCGACCGCTTGGGGACCCCGAACTTGAGCAAGAACTGGTGCGCCTCGGTGTACTTCTTCTGGTCGGCCAGCCGGTTGGACGCGTCGCGGATCAACCCGCCCAACTGGAGCGGATCGATGTTCCCGTCCTGATCAACATCGCACGCCTTAACCAGCGCCTGGACCGCCTCCTCCCGTCGTCCCGCCAGCAACAGCGCCTTGGATCGTGTCTGCCAGACGGTCGGATCCTTCGGGTAAATCTCTACGGCCAGTCGGGTCAGCCAGTCCAGTTCCAGCCGACGGTTCTCCAGGGAATCGCCGTCCTCGGCCACGCGGGTTTCTCCGGCCGCCGCCAGCGAGCTCGGAGTCCGATCTCGCTGCTGCATGAGGGTGTCGAGAATCCCGGGCAGGAACGGGCGTCCGTTCTGCCAGTCGTACGGGGGGCGGGCGGTGGGGAGCTTGTCGTAGGCCGTCCGGAAGGACGCAAAGGCCATGTCGGCCTGTCCCTTGCCGTGCAGCAGAAACCCATGAGCGAAATGCGCCAGGATGTTGTCCCCATCAAGCTTTAAAGCGGTGTTGACCGCTTTCTCCATTTCGTCAAGACGCCCCACCCGCTGCATCACGAAGGCACGCAGAGCCCAGACATCGGCGTTGGCCGGATCCAGTTCGATCGCCTGTCCGGAATGCCACTGGGTCATTTCGTTCCAGTGGGTCAGCGCCTGCGGCTTCAAGTCTTTGACTCGCTCGGACACGGAGTTGAGGTGTCCGATCATCGCGTGTGCCAACCCGTTGTTCGGGTCCAGTTCCAGGACCTTGTGCAACTTCGCCAGGTCCCTCGACCTGAGAAGTTCGGCCAGGTGTTCGCCTGACGGCTTTCTGCTCCAGGGAGACATGGTCCGTTCGCCCGGGCTGTCGAAGTACCAGAGACCCCATCGCCGGTACCGGCTTTCCGGATCGTACGCAGCGATGGTCTCCCGGAGCCCAGGCAACTCGGAACGATCCATGGCCACGGAATCACCGTTCTTGTCGATCCGCCGCTGTGCCACCACCTCGGCCAGTTCAGCCAACCAGAGCGGCGACACCTCGTCCATCGGCGGCAGATCAATGATCGTGACCGATCCGGTCGCGGTTGGTCGGGTAAAACCCGAGACGGCCAAGCGGCTGTCATCGCGGCTGAAATCGATCGACGAGATCGTGGAGTTGTCCGGCAGCGAACTCTCGACAATCTTGGCGCCGGAGGGGATTTCCCAGACGCAGACGCCTCCCTGTTTGTTGCCGCACGCCAACAGGCGACCGTTGTGACTGAAACTGATTCTCCGCCGGTCGGCCTGCCCCAGGGACATCAACGGCTCGGAAACCTGGGTCTTGTTCTTCCAGTCCCAGAGTTCAATTTTTCCCCACTTGATATCGGGACGGGGGCTCGCGTTGACAGCAATCACGTCTCCGTCGGGGTGAAAAGCCCCGGTGTTGTAGTAGTCAAGCTCGGGTGTCTCGAAGAGCAGTTTGTGGGTTGTGGTATCCCAGGCGCGAAGCCGACCGCCAAACGGCACCGAGACGATTGTCGAACCGTCGGGGCTGAACTTGACGTCACTGACCGTATTGAGAGACCGCGGTAGCAGCTTGGTGATCTTGCCGGTCTCCAGCCGGATCAGGAACTGGTTTCCATTCTGGCAGCCGACTGCGACGAACGTCCCGTTGTGTTCATCCACTTCGAACTGGTATGCCTGAAGATCCCAGGCGTCGTGCAGCCCGTACCCGGTGTCTGCGTCGAATGCCCGGATCCGGCCAGAAGTCGTGGAGGCCACCAGGGTTTTCCCATCCGGCGTGTACTGGATATCGGAGACGCTCCCACCCAGGACCATAATTGTTTGACGTGCACCGCTTTTGACGTTCCAGACTCGAACGTTGCCATCCTGGCATCCAACGGCTACGAACTCCCCGTCAGGAGAGAAGCGACTGATTGTCCCCGACTGCGGCAACTTGAAGGCCCGGACTTCAGCCAGCGTCTCCGTAGACCAGATCTTCGCCACCGATGCCAGGCCGCGAATGTTCTGCGCCACGAACAACTTGCCGTCCGGGCTGAACTCAACGCTGCGGACTCCACCGGGCAGTTTCAGCGTCGGGTAAGCCCGCTGCTTGGCCACCAATTGCCAAGCCCGGCCTTGGCCGAAGAGCAAGCTGTTGCCGGATCCGCTGCTGAACGTGGTCGTGTTCAGTTGCACCATCGACCCGCGGTCTGTCAACGACTGAAGAGAATTGACGAACGAAAGCGAGAACGCATGTCCCTCCTGGATTGCCTTTCCTGTACGCGAACTCCAGACATTGACCTTCATGTCGTCGATTGTCACCGTGAACAGACGCTCGCCGTCGCGGCTCACAATCAGTCGAGGAGACAGGACGTGCGGGATCGGGTCGATCAGTGGCAGTGCGTTGATGATGTCCCAGACACGAACAGAAAAATCCTTGTGTCGTGTGACCATCCGGAGACCGTCGGGAGTCAACTGAAAGAAATTGATCGGGTTGGCACTGAAATCAAATGTCGAGACAGACTTTCCGGTTGCCAGGTCCCGACACTCGACTTCCGTGCCGCCGGGTTTGTAGATAATCGCCAGCCACGACCCCACGCTGCTGTGGCCGGAGCGATTTTTCCTGGAAAAATCGACGTCCATGGACTCGCTGCCATAGTCTTTGAGCGAGAACTTGGCCGTGACCTTGGCAGTGGTGAGATCAACGACGGCGCAATGCAGATCTTTTTCGACCTTGCCGACGAGGGCGACCTCTGAGGTGCCCTCGTGGAAAAAGCACTGATCGACGAGGAACTTGGTCTCGAGCGATTCCAGGCGTGGTTTCTTTGCCGTGAGGTCGATCCAGTCAAACGACTTGTTGGCCGTTGAACGCAAGCCGACCCAATGCCCGTCGTCATTGAGTAAGGGCTGGAAGCCTGTTGCTTTTCCTTCGAAGACCAGCGATGCGTCTTTGAGCTTCCAGACGCCAATCATCGCGTCCCGGAACGTCGAGACGACGTGTTTCTCGTCGCCTGTGACGACGTAACTCACAAGAGGTGCTTTGCTGAGGGTCAGTTCTTTGCCGATGACCTTGCCGGAAACCGCATCCCAGATGTTGATGTGATTCGTTCCAGGCTGGTCGGCCACAATCCTGAGCATTTCCGGACGGGGTTCCGCCAGGAAAAAGAAACGACCGATCCTGTTCTTGATTGGGATCAAAGTGGTCGCCGCCTTGGCGTCCTTGGTGCTGAACCCCTGGATGCTGCCGTCCTGGTCCCGAAGAGACAGGAACAGCAACGATGCGTCCTTGGTGAACCGCGGCTGGTCGATCCTCGCTCCACCGGCGAGGATCCCGACTTTTTTGCGGTCCCGGACGTTCCACAACGCCCCCTTGAGTCCCGTTGTGGCCGTCCAGTAGAAGGTCTTGGTCTCACGATCCAGACCGGCGTAATTGATCGGCTGCTCCATATCGATCGCAACGGACCCGCCGAGCAGGTAGTTGTGATTGGACAGGACCGAGGTGATCTGGTTGGCAGCCGGCCAGTAGCTGGTGTCGGTTCTCAGGGACCGCGCCAGGTAGGCCAGGCCATTTTCGGTGTCACCCGATTTGAGGTGCTCCGTGGCGGTCAGGAAGTAGGAACGGGTGAGCGTTTGGTTGAGCGTGTCGCGAGCCTGTTCGGCGGTCTTTCTCGAGACTTCGGCCTTCCCCTGCTGGACAATGGCTTCCCTGGCACTCTCGGTGGCCTTCACTTCCGCCGTCCGGGCCCCCTCGGCGTTCTTCACGGCGCGGGCCCGCTCATCGGCCGCAAGTTGCCTGGCATCCAGTGCCTTGGTGCGGGCGTTGAACGCGAACACCGATGCGAACACTGCCACCAGGGCGACAGCCGCCACCCCACCGGAGAGCAATCTCAACCTGGCGACCGATTTCTGCTGCAGTTCTGCCCGCTGGTGCTCTGCGTCAGCCAGCGCCTTGGCCTGCTCCAGCTCCCGCTGACGCTGTTCCTCGGCAGCGATCTCGTCAGCCCGCCCGGCCGCATCGCTCGCCTGGAGAAACTCCACGGCCAGGTGGAACCCCGATCGGTATCGCTCACCCCAGGCGGCGGTCGGCTGAGCCTCATTCATCCAGGCCAGGGCGATCTGCAGGTCGGGGCCGCGGTAAAGGCCCGCCTGGTCGTCCCGATGCAAACCAGCCGTCTCGGCGAGACGCAGGTAGACCTGGGCCGACTGGGCTTCATCACCGACCCAGCGACCCAGCCGCCGCCAGACCCGCATCAGGCTCTCGTGCGAGATGTCGATGATGGTCTCTGGCGTCAGTTCCGTTTCGGCCGGCGGCATCAGGAACGTGACACCGGGAGCCCGGAAGGCATCGACGACCCGTTGAATCTGGTCGCAGTCCACGCCGACGATGTGCCCCAGCGAGTCCAGTCGGGTCGGCCGCCGAATTCCACGATTGTCACTTTGCTGCTCGGTCAGTGACATGAAGAGCTTTTCGGCAACCCGCTTCAGGTCGTCCGACTCGAGGGAATCGAACACCTCGTCCGCATGCCGTGACAGCGCCTCCTCCATGCCGCCCACATCGTGGTAGTGCCGAAGGTCAATCGACTCTCCGTTTTCACGGTCCGATGTCCATTGATCAAATGTCCGCATCAACGCGTGCTGAAGAATCGGCAGTTGGTCCTGGTTGCTGCCGACACTGTTGAGCAGTTCCTGCACAAGGCGGAAAGAAATCTCGCCGCCGCCAACCCGCACCGGTCCTTCGATGGCGGTCCGGATCTGGTCACGTGTCAGGCGGGGAATCAGGTACTCCCCCTGGTTCACCGCGGTTGTCAGGCCACGGAACTGAGTGCAGTCACCCAGGTAATCGCTCCGCATCGTCAACACGACGTAGATCGGCTGGTCCGACTGGCGAGTGGCTTCCAGCAACAGGTCGACGAAACTCGCCGCCATTGCCGCGGATTCTTCATCCATCCGCCTGAAGCGAAAGATCTCCTCGAACTGATCGACCACGATCAGGACATTGGTGTCCGGTTCCACGTCGGATTGCCTGATCGCTTCGACCAGCCCGAAGCCACTGTGGGTCAGCGTCGCGTTCAGGTGACTGAGCACCGCCGGATCATCCGGATCATAAAGATCAGCGCCCTGGATGGCCGTGGCCAGGTTGTCGAGCGGATCTCCACCAGGTCGCAGGAGCACGATCTCCCAGTTCGATCCGGCCTGGTTCAGGGCTCCGCCCTGGAGTTCCGGCAGCAGCCCGGCACGAACGAGCGAGGACTTGCCGCTTCCGGAGGTGCCGATGACCGACAGGAACCGCTTGTCGCCAAGCAGCTTCAACAGTTCCGCGGTCTGCTGTTCACGACCGAAAAAGAGGTAATCTTCTTCGATGTCGAACGGGCGAAGACCGGGGAATGGATTGAAGAGGTCGGGCATGGAAATGTGACGGTCTGCGTCAACGGTGGGAATTGTTCAGGATTTGATCCTGGAGAGAAAATCGGCCAGTACGCTCGGGTCAAACGTCTCACCACCCTGGATGATTTCCGCGGTGTGACTGCGGAACCGCTCCTTGCGTCGATCAATCGGCGGAGCGATCAACACGGCCTGGTGCTCCAGGTCGGTCTTGCGACCGTACCCGCGGGCCTTGAGCAGGTTCCTCAACTTGATCTCGACCCAGGCCTTGCGGGCAGATCCGTAGTAGATGATCACCGCATCGCAATCGACGAGGTTCTGGCGATGCAGTTCCAGCGCCTCCGCCTCGTCGGTCTCGAAATCAGGCGAGGTGACCTCGAACCCCTGATCAAACAGGTGATCCTCGAGCGGCTCGATGGCCTGTTCGTCCTGCTGGTCGCAGACCAGGTAAATCCGTTGGACACCCTCCACGGCCTGGCTGGAAGACGAGTCGTCCTCAGCCGGGGTCTTGTCCAGCCGATCCAGGACGAATTCCTTCAACTCGGTGTAGTTGTCCTGGATGATCTCCGCACCGGCATGCATCCGAGGAGAGGTCTTCAGTTCGTCGAGGAAGTTCTGCTGGCGATCGTCGCTGATCTGGATGCCCGGCGGGATCCAGACCACTCGCTCCAGGCCACTCTCGGTGGCCCGGTCGGCAGCCAGGCGATTCTGGATCTCCACGATCGACTCCTCGGATCCTTCCGGTACCAGTCCGTAGGACGCCCCGACCAGGTGAATCGACAGGTCGCTTTCATCCAGGTAACTCAGCACCTGCGGTTCGAGTTCGTGACCAACGGTGGCGAGAACCCGGTTGGGAACGACGCTGTGACCACGACCGACAAGTTCGCGACGGATCTTGTCGACTTCCGGCTGAAGATCCGACGTGCTGTTGGCCAGGAAGACCGTCTGTCCGCTCGCGGACGTGACGGCAGAACTCTGCAGCTTTCCACTTCGCTCCTGGAGAGGCTTCACGACACTCCAGAGTTGCTGGGCCATGTCGTAAACACGCTGGAAGTACTTCTGGTGCGCCTCGGGTCCGAACCGTTCGTCGAATTCCACGACCGAACTCCGGTTCGGTGCCTGCTCGAAGAACTCGTAGGCCATCAGGTTTCCGATCCGCGATCGGATGTCCAAGGGGATCTCGTCATCGGCGACCGGTGTCTTGACGACCTTCAGGATGCGACTGCGGGAATCGACCGCAAGTCCACCGCTGGCCTCGGCCGCCTGCGAGAAATCCTCCAGGAGTCGCTGGCAGTTCTCGGCCCTGAGAAATGCCGGAGAGATGACACAGATCAGGGCTTCGATCGACTCGAGCGCCGAAATGAGCTGCCGCCGGCTTTCCTCGTCGGAGGGGTACGTGCTGATGTTGGCAATCGTCAGGGGTTCGCCGGCCAACTGCTGGAGACGAATCTGGACGTGGTCGACCAGTTGGGTGACCCAGCCCGCCTGCCCCGGCGTCATCGGATGGTCATCGAGCGTCGCCGAAAGGACGGCCACGCTGCTTTGACGAATCGTGTCTACGATCTGCAGGATCGCCGTATGGTCGTTTGTCCCCAGGACCGTGTTGTTCAACGCAGTGGGGTCGACCTGGAAGGTGGAATCGGTGGAGCCGGCCTCTCCACGCTGAAAGTCCTTGAGTGCCCGGACCAACTCGGCCGGATCCTGGTACCGATCTGCCGGAGTCTTCTCGAGACACTTCAGGACCAGGCGGTCCAGCGGCTGGGTGACTTCCGGATTGTGGTGCGAAAGCGGCCCCGGATCGAAATTCAGGATCTTGTTGAACACGTCGCCGAGGCTGTTGCCGGCAAACGGATTGTGGCCGGTCAGCATCTCGTAGATCACCACGCCGAGGCTGAAGATGTCGCTGCGGTGATCGGCATCGGCGCTGCGACCCAGCACCTGTTCGGGACTCATGTAGTTGGGCGTACCGAGCACCTGGCCGGCCAGCGTCTGCTGCCCCAGTGTCTCCTCGGTGTCTTGTGAGTCCGGGCCGACGAGTCGCTTCGCCAGGCCGAAGTCGAGGATCTTGCCCTGGCCACGCTCGTTGACGTGGATGTTGGCGGGCTTGAGATCACGATGAACGATGCCACGTTCGTGGGCCGCGGTCAGCGCGTCAGCCAACTGGACGGCCAGTTCGATCGCAGCGTCAACACCGAGCCGCTTCGAAGCGAGCAACTCGTCGAGTGGTGAACCCGACAGCACCTCCATCGCAATGAACAGGCGGTTGTCATCGCTTTCGCCCACCTCGTAAATCACACAGACATTCGGGTGATTGAGGGCCGAGGCCGCCTTGGCTTCGGTCAGGAATCGTTGCCTGTGCTCTTCGACCCGTGACAACTCGGCAGGAAGCAGCTTGACGGCAACCTCGCGTTCCAGGCGAGTATCCTCACACAGGAAGACCTCGCCCATGGAGCCGGCACCGAGCTTTCGGATCATCCTGTAGTTTTGAATGAACTCTTCGGTCATCCGTTCGTTCATCTCATCAAAAGTCGGCTGACCGGCAGAAATCCCGAAACCGATCTGACAGCGGGACTCGGTGCTCCGTGGGCGCTATGGCGGAGCACAGAACAGTGCCAAATTGCGTTTAACGTCGCTCTCCGCGCAGCGTTCGAGGATGGAGGCGAGTCTACGCCTCGCTTTCCGCTCTGGCAAGTGCCCCCAACTCAACCAGATCGGGACGTTCAGGTGGTTCAACGACCCTCGTTCTCCGGTCACTTCTGGATCACCGCTTCGCTCCAATCGGCCCCCAGATCACACGACGAGGCGAGATCGCCAGCATCCTCGGGCAAGAGATTTTCGCCGACTTGGTCACTTTCCTTGTTTTTTGTAGTGCCGAAGGGTAAAAAATGAGTTCGCGGGTGAGCAGCCTGAACCAGTCGTGTCGGGCGACGCCGCAGAGACACTTTTCTTAGGGATCGGAAAACGATGGCAGAAGGCACAATCAAGAGGCTGACGGACAGAGGTTTTGGTTTCATTGATACCGGAACCGGTGAGGACATTTTCTTCCACAATTCTAACCTCGAGGGAGTGAGTTACGACGATCTCCAAGAAGGACAGCGAGTGTCCTACACCGAGGGAAGTGGGCCGAAAGGGCCGCGGGCGGAGAACGTCAAGCCAATCTGAACATCGCAATATCTTGCGAGACGAAGAAGCCAACGATTTTCGTTGGCTTCTTTTTTTTTGCCTTCGCCTCGAAGGCCGGACTGCGGTCAGTGAGAGAAACCTGTCCACGGGTGAGGTTCCCGCGTCGCCCGGAAACTCAGTGCTGAGTTTCCGACACTCTCAACCGCGCACAGCGGACGTGCGTCACACTCATCTCGGTACACCAGTACGTCGCCAGCACGTCCCCATCTGCCAGGCGAATCGCTCTCGGCGCACCGAAGGCGATCGTGTCGTGCGAGCGGGGATAGGTGTCCGGAGCCTCGACTCCCAGCTTGTCGCGTCCGGTCGCGTCCCAGGCACAGACCTGGTTCTCCAGATCCCACGTCCGGCCTTCGTCCTCGGACAGCGCAGCAAAGAACCCCGGCTGCGCCCCGTCGCGGCAACAGTAGAGATTCAGCATGCGTCCCTCGCCGAGATCGACTGCGTGATTGGTCTGGCCCGGCAGGGTGGTCGGTTCCGGCTCCGACCATTCCCTCGCGTCGGGAGACCCAATGCATCGGTGCAGGGGCTGGTTGTCGATGTCGCTCTTCATCAGGGCCGTCCAGAACATCGTGAACAGACGCCCGTCGGTCATCTGCAGGACCTGGCCGTGCCAGAAGCCCTTGTCCTGTGAATCGGTGTCGGCGACAACGACCGGGTCCGACCACGTCCTGCCCCGATCCGACGAGAACAGCCCAACCACCTGGGGCCGGTAGGGCTGCGACGAGTCGAAGGCATGCCAACGGTCAAACGGAACGAACCAACTGCCGTCGGCCAGTTCGATCACTCCGGAGCTGGGTGTCACGATCAGGTCGTCGGGCACCGACATTTGCTCCGGCCGTGACCACGTCCGGCCTCGATCCGACGAACGCAGTACCACGAGTTCGAATGCACCGATTCCACCCGTCTCTTCGTTGAACAGCGGATGGTCCGGGTCACTGCGATCGACACGGAAGGCCGTGATGACCAACGACCCGTCACCCAGGAGAGCCAGCATCGGATCGTGGTAGGAATAGGCTGCGTCCTCCGTGGAACGCTCGTGTACCACGCTCTGCTCCGGCCAACTCTCGCCGCCGTCGGTCGAGCGAGCCGAGTAATAAGTCAGGTCGGTCGCGTACATCCCGCCACCGCGATTGTAGGTGCAGAGGATCTCGTGATCCGAGAGTTGAACCAGGTTGCTGAAAAATGCCCCGACGTGACCGTAACCCGGGTTCGGGTTTCGATAGATCGGGCCTTCGCTGAGAATTTCGATGCCGGACATGATGCCGCGTCTTTGTCGATTGGGATGCAATGTGAAACGTTCCGACCCCAGGTCGTCCCGACCAGTGCCGGCACGACTTTTCCGGCTCGGCGACGTCGAAGCCAAGTCACCGTAACGGCACACGACGTGCTTGGCGACGCCAAGGACCGGGAACGGGCCGGAACCCCAACTGAAACCGAACACCGGTCGGTCATTTCCCCTGCGACAACGGGAAATCCCGGAGGTCGTACCGTTGACCGGAAAACCCATCCGAATGAAGATCCAGTCCACCAGACTCCGGGCCTTTGGGTTCGTCGTGGACTGGCAATGCGGACACTGACGGAATCACGATCATGACACACCAGCGGCGGCCCCCAATTACCCGGATCGTCGTCGCAATTGCCTTTCTGGTCATCGCCGGCACGACTCGATCTGCACATCCTGAAAGCAAGGCACCACGCCAGAAGCTCGACTATCGCATCCAACTCTCAACGGTCGTCAAGGGATTCGACGGCAAGACCTGCTGGGTGCACACCCGCCCGGGGGCCATTCCGCCCGGCACACCGGGCAATCCCGGCAAGACACCGATCGTGCTGATCACCATGCAGAAAGTGATGCTGACTCGATCGGACGTATTTTTCGGCCTCCACGACTTGCGGACCGACAACATGGGCCGGAACTGGGTCGGCCCCACCGGACACTCGTCCCTGAGGCGACGGCAGCCGACAAAGCAGACCGCCGTGGTCCCGTGCGACTTCTGGCCGTTGTGGCATAGGGCATCGGGGAAACTGTTGGGAACCGGCAAGACCTTCCACTACACCACCAAAGACCAGCGTCACCTGGCCCGGGCCCCCAGCGAGACGGCCTATTCAGCCTATGACCCGATCGCCAGAAAATGGGATCCCTGGAAGACGCTGGAACTTCCGGATGACCCGAAGTTCAAGAACGCGTCGGCCGGATGTGCCCAGAGATACGACCTGCCCAACGGCGACATCCTGTTGCCGATCTACTACCGCCGTCGTGACCAGAAGGAACATCGCGTCACGGTCTGCCGCTGCCGATTCGATGGCAAGACACTGCGATTCATCGAGCACGGCGACGAACTGGAACTGCCGCCGGCCGAGAAGCACGGCGACGGATTCTCCGAACCGTCGATTACCAGGTTCGATGGCCGTTTCTACATGACCCTGCGAACCGTCAAGTACGGGTACGTCACGACCAGCGGGGACGGACTGCACTTCGGCCCGCTCAGAAAATGGACCTTCGACAACGGGACCGACCTGGGCAGCTACAACACCCAGCAGCACTGGGTCACTCATTCCGACGGCCTGTTTCTGGTCTACACCCGACGCGGCCTGAACAACGACCACGTCATCCGGCACCGGGCCCCCCTGGTCATCGCCGAAGTCGATCCCCGGCGGGTCGTGGTGAAAAGACAGTCCGAACGGATCCTGGTTCCCGAACGTGGTACGCGGCTGGGGAATTTCGGCATGACCGATGTCAGCCCGACCGAGACCTGGATCACGACCGTCGAGTGGATGCAGCCGGTCGGGGTTGCCAAGTACGGCAGCGACAACAGCGTCTTCGTAGCCAAGCTGATCTGGAACCGCCCCAATCGAGTGAGCATCGTCGATCGCAAGGCCACCAGACCGACACAGAATTCGATGTCACAGATCACCGACGATTGATCTGTCGCTGACCATGCGACTGAGAACTGGTGTCTCGTGATGGGCCGACGAGAACGGGGCGTCGTCCTCGTTGCCGCGGATCGCGGTCCCTACTGCGCCTTCTTCTTTTTCTTCTTTTTCTTCTTCTTCGCCGGCCGCAACTCAAACACCTCGCCACTGGCCGCCTTCCAGCTCTTCTGCTGTTCCTCGGTCAACAGCTTGACGGCATCCTTGCGGGCCTGGCCCAGCAGAGCGTTGATCTTGAGTTGCACTTCCTGGCGATTGTCATCGTTGCGTGTTTCACGAAGTTTTTTGACTTTTCCCTGTGATGTCCTGGAGACTTCACGAATCTGGCGCCGCTGGTCCTTGGTCAACTTCAGGACGCCGGAGAGCTCCTGACGCATCAGCATCCAGGAACCGGATGTGTACTGGATCTCGATCTGGAACAGTCGCTTCTGCTGCTTTTCGCTGCATGTCCCGGAAATCACGGCCCGCAGTTTCCGGGTTGCCTCGCGATTCTTCTTGCCGCGTTCCTGTTCTTCCAGGCCCTGCGCCGCCTTGACTGCCGTACGCGTTTCAGCAGCCGCTTTCTTCAGAGCGGCCTTCTGCTCGTCGCTCAACTTCAGTTCCTTGTGAACGCGAGAGTTGCCCGCCAACGTACTGATCCCGAGGTTCCGGCTCCGAGTCCGGCCTTTCTGTGCTTCAGCAGGCTGCAGGAACAGCAGGACGAGTAGCAGGGGCAGCGAAAACCGGACGCCGTGCATGAGTTGAGTCCTCGCATTCAATCGGGCCATGGTCGGCCTGCATCTTAATCAACACGTCCCCGCGTGTCTTGTTGACCGGACTGTCCGGGGCGGCTTCGTCGATCCGCCCTCTCAAGTCCGCGAGCCCCAGTGTTCGGAGATATCGGTGTGGCATGGACACGTAGTTGGTTGCACCCGAGATTCGTTCGGGATTGCGGAAACTCGGCCCGGTCCTAACATCGCTGAGGCGCGCTGCGGCTCAAGTCCGGAACAGTTTCTTCCTACTCAACACGTCACGAGGTTCTGCCATGACACGAACGGCCACTGTCATCTGCTTGCTGGGCCTGGGAATCTGTGTCGGTTTGGGAGCCGCTCACAATCCGGCGACAGAGCCTCCGCAGGGACCGACCACCGTCACGAACGTCGTTGATTTTGGAGCGGTCCCCAACGACGGGAAGGATGACACGAAAGCCGTCAACGCGGCCATCGCGGCATGTAAGGGCATGGACACCAGGACCCTCTGTTTTTCGGGCGGAACGTTCAACCTGTCCACGATCACCTTTCCACCGACCATCAGCGTGGTGATCCCCAACGGGGCGCTGCTGAAGGCTTCCGACCAGGCCATTGTCAGGTTTGACGGGCCATTCTCAGCCGGCCTGCACCAGGTCTTCTCCGGTCCGGGGCGGGCACAGTTCGGTGCCGGCGCCGTCAGCGAAGTGTATCCCCAGTGGTGGGGCGCTTCTCCCAGGTCATCGGACAGCAGCCCCGCCATCAACAAGGCAATCAACTCCTCTCCGTCTCTCCCGGGTGTCAACGTCAGGCTGTCCGGAACGTTCAACTGCCAGACGACCATCCACGTCAATCGGCATCGCGTGACGCTCATCGGGGACGGAATGTACGCCACCCGGCTCACATTCAATCCGTCCACGCCAATGGCGTTGTTCGAATTCTCTCATCCGGACAAGAGCGTGATCGCCCAATGTGCCATCAGGGACATTGGCATGGTTGCTGCGGGGGCCTACGAGGACAGGAAGCGAGTGCAGAAGACCGGCATCCGGATCGTCGACGCGGACATCATCGAAGTGCGGAATGTCGCGATCCACAACTGGGGCGGCAATCACAGCATTGGACTCCAGGTCCAGGGACGACAATTGGTCTTTGTCGAAAACGTGACCATTCTCGCCGACCTTCCGATCCTCATCGACAAGAACCCCGCCATCGAGTGGATCTCGATTGATCATTCCACGTTCCGAAACACCTACCTGCTTCCGATGGATCCCAACGGTCCGGCGGTGAAGATCGCCTCCGGTGTGGCCCTGCACAATGTCGTCTTTGACGGGACCAATGCCTGGGTCGGGGGCAAGTACGGCCTGTACTGGGACGACAACGAGACCAAGGGGGTCAGCATCAACCTCTCGGTCAAGAACGTGCGGATGGAGAACGGAACCGCCCACGGTGGCGCAATGATCCACATTTCCCACAACTACAACATGATGAACCTGGTGCTGGAGAACATTTACGGGTGTGGCGGCGGGGTCGGCGGGGTTTACCTGCGGAAGTGCACCAGCGTCACGCTGCAGAACATCTTCTACACGCCCGTGAGAGGAAACGCCCCCGCGGGCTACGTGCCAACCGCCCTGGACATCGACGACTCATCTTCCAACATTGTCCTGATCAACGCCTTCTGGAACGGTGGGCTGGTCAAAACCGGAACATTGATCAAGACCTTCGGAACCAACTCCAACCCCTCCAAATACGACAACCGTTTGATCGAGGTTTACGACCGCCCAAACAACGGACAGGGCGAAGGCCTGGTCCTTTATGGGACAAAGACCTGGTGTCACAGCGGCGAACTCGCCGACGGAGCGAGCCTCCCCCTGCCCGTCGGTGCCGGATCGCGAACCAGGGTGGCCACCGTCACGGTATCGGCCTCAGATGGCGAGGACATCAATCAGTCCGCACAGTTCCTGGTCGGCGGGAAGGGCAGAACCATCAAGGTGGCCGGCACCGATGGCACCAGCACGGCTGACACGGCCGGCAGCCTCTGCCTGGTCCCCGGGAACAAGGTGAGTGTTCTCAATCGACTCGGCGCCAAGGTCGATGTCGTGGTCACCGTCTTCTGGAAATGACGCCATCGCCTTTCCGACAGCAGCGAGTTCCAGGACAGGCCCGACCGGCGGTACGATCACGCCAACACTTCGTGGATCACTTCCCGTGGCTGAACACCGGTGAGCCTCTGATCGGCGCCACCGTAGAAGTAGGTCAGAAGTTCGTGATCCAACCCCATCAGGTGCAGGATCGTGGCGTGCAGTTCCGAGACGTGGCAGGGCCGCTCGACGGCCTCAAACCCGAGTTCGTCGGTGGCGCCGACCGCGCGTCCGCCACGGATCCCGCCACCGGCCAGCCACGTGCTGAACCCGTAATGGTTGTGGTCACGCCCGCCGCCGCCCTCGCTGGTGGGCGTGCGACCAAACTCACCGCCCCAGATCAACAGCGTGTCTTCCCAGAGCCCTGAGTTCTTCAGGTCCTGGATCAAGGCGGCGATCGGCTGATCGGTTTCGCCGGCATATCGCTTGTGGCGACCGAAATTGTCCCGGTGCGTGTCCCACGTCGTGGTCATGCTTCCACCACCGTGGTAGAGCTGGATGAAGCGGACTCCCCGTTCGAGAAGTCGGCTCGCAATCAGACATCGTCGTCCGAACTCGGCTGTCCGATTGTTGTCCAGCCCGTAGTCGGACCGCGTCCGGGCTCCGACACTCTGCACGTCAACCACCTCGGCGGCAGCCGTCTGCATGCGATAGGCGAGTTCATACGAGTGGATCCGACCGACCAACTCCGACTCGCCCGGTCGCGAGTCGAGGTGCTGTTGGTTGAACCGCCCCAGCAGATCCAGCACATGACGTTGAGTGCGTTCGGACGTCCCCTTCGGCGTCGCCAGGTTCAACAGCGGTGTGCCCTTGCTGCGGAACAAAGTCCCCTGGTAGGCCGCCGGCATGTAACCGGCACTCCAGTTCGACGCGCTGGCAGGAGGACCGCCACGCTGGTCGGTCATCACGACAAAACTGGGAAGATCCTCGCTCTCGCTTCCCAGGCCGTAGGTGACCCACGAACCCAAGCACGGCCTCCCGACCACCGGGCTGCCGGTGTTCATCTGCAGGTGACCGGCACCGTGAGCAGCGGTGTCCGTATGCATCGATCGGATCACGCACAGGTCATCGGCATGCCGCGCCAGATGCGGATAAATGCTGCTGATCTCCAGCCCGCCCTGACCATGCTTGCGGAACGAGAACTGCGACTGCATCAGCTTCCCGATGTTTCCGCAGTTCGAGCCAACCTTCAGTGGTCCCCGGTAGCTGGTTCCGTCGAATTTCGTCAGTGCCGGCTTCGGATCGAACGTATCGACATGGCTGGGCCCCCCCGCCATGAAGAAGTAGATCACTCGCTTGGCCCGGGCCGCGAAATGCGGCGTCTTCGGGGTCAACGGATTCACCGATCCGGTCGACTCCGATGCCCCGGCACACTGCGAAAAGAACCCGTCACGCGACAGCAGGTCGATCAGGGCCAACCCCGTAAACCCGCCGCCCAATTCCCAGAGGAATTCGCGGCGAGTCCGACCGCAGTCGAACCGGTGGGGCCGAGTCTCAGTGCTGCATCCGGTCACGACGATCAATCCGTATAGACGAATTCGTTCAGGTTGAAGATCAGCCGGCACACCTGCCGGAACGCCTTGTCTCGGACTCCATCGCGATCCGCACCCGGTCCCGTCTTGCCGGCCCCCCGCGTGGCCTGCCTCACTTCCTGCTCAACGAATTCGACCAGGTCGGCCCGCTCCCGGACCATCGGCGGACGGCCCAGCGCCAGCAGGTAAGCCCGATCAATCCGCGCGGCGGTGTCCGCTCCGACTTCCGCACCGACGCGGTCGGCGAAGTGTCCGGCCTGCCGGTTGACGAACTCGCCGTTGAGCAACAGCAATGCCTGCGTCGCGACCGTACTTGTCTTTCGTTCCGGCGAGGTCTTGGTCGTGTCACAGACATCGAGCAGCTCCAGCATCGGCACGAGCATTGCACGTCGGACAAACGTGTACACCGTTCGTCGCGAAGCGGACGATTCGCTGAACGGCATCCAGGCCGACGCCCCGTCTCGATTGGATTCGATGACGGTCCGGGGAATATGCGGATAGACACCGGGACCGTACATCGCCTGGTTGAGACGGCCCGAGACGGCCAGCGTTGCATCACGAATCGTCTCGGCTTCGAGCCGACGGTAACGACGCCGGCTGAGGAGAAGGGTCTCAGGACCCTCGGGAACAACTTGCTGACGACGGACTTTGCTCATTCGGTATGTGCCGCTTGTCATGATCAGCCGGTGCAGAGATTTCAGCGACCAGCCGCCTTCATGCACGAACCAGTCGGCCAGCCAGTCCAGCAGTTTCGGGTGCGTCGGCGGCTGTCCCTGCAAGCCGAAGTCACTCGGAGTGCGGACCAGGCCAACACCGAAGTGGTGCTGCCAGATCCGATTGACCATGACTCTCGCGGTGAGGGGATTCTCGGGGCTGGCGATCCATCGCGCCAGGGTCAACCGACGCCGAGAGGTGTACTTGTCAGCAGCAAGGAACCTGACGGGAGAGTCCACCAGCACGGCTGGAATCGCCGGCTCGACGATGGCCCCCTTTTCGGTCACGTTGCCTCGAACCAGTTCGTGTGTCACCGGTGGTCGAGGCGACAACTCGCGTGGGACATAGGCTCGAGGGAGATCCGGAGTCGCGGCGCGGCGGCGGCGAATCCAGGTCTCGGCGTGGTTGATCCATCCCTTCGTGTTGTTGTCACCGTGCCGTTTGATCTCCTGGTTGAGTTGTTCGGTATATCGGTGAACGAGAGTGCGTTCTTCGGCCGTCCGCAGTCCGGAAGGAACACGAAACGCCGCCACGGCGTCGAGCGGCAACGTGCTCTTCCCGGCGGCAAACAACTGTTCCAGGACGACCACCCGCGACTGGGCGATGGTCCGCTGGTGGATGGCAATCAACCGATCTCGTTCGGCCAGGGTCTCGATCTGCTTCGGGGTACCGGCCGGGGTGGCCAGTTCGATTCGCCCGCCGTCCCGTCCGTAACGCCCGGCTCGCGGACGCGTGAGCGTGTTGAAGACTGCGACCAGGCTGTAGTAATCGCGAATTGACAGCGGCTCGAACTTGTGGTCATGACACCGCGCACATCCCATCGTGAGTCCCAGGAACACCTGGCATGTCGTGCTGACCATGTCGTCCAACTGATCGAAACGGCTTTGCATCGCCCTGGTGTCGTCACGCTGTCCGGCCAACTCCGCATCCCAGGGACCCAGCAGATAGAACCCGGTCGCGATGACCGCTTCCGAATCAGCATCCGCCAACTCGTCACCGGCCAACTGTTCGAGAATCAACCGGTCGTAGGACCGGTCCTCGTTGAAGGCACGGACCACGTAATCCCGGAATCTCCATACGAACGGTTTGATCAGATCGATCTCGTATTCGGTGGTCTCGGCGTAGCGAACCAGGTCCAGCCAGTGACGCCCCCATCGTTCGCCATAGGCGGGTGACGCAAGCAACCGCTCAACGACCCGACCGAAGGCATCGTCGCTGCGCCACGCTCCGTCCGCGTCGAGTTCCTCGCGAATCTCCCGTGGTGACGGCGGAAGACCCGTCAAATCGAAACAGGCGCGGCGGACGAGTTTCCGGGGATCGGCGGCAATGGACGGGACCACGCCTCGTTCCTCAAGCCGTGCGAGCACGAACGCATCGACCTGGTTTCGAACCCATTCACGATTTCGAACGCTCGGCAATTCGGGCCGGGTCACCTTGTGGAACGCCCAGTGCTGTCGCTGTTCCGGAGACGGTCGCGCACGTTCCGTCACCGTGGACCTCTCCGGCGATTCCTGCGCAACCAGCAACACGCCATGCTGAAAAACGCCACAGAGAACAACGGCCCTCAGAACACACGTCAATGACCGACGAGCGATGTCGATCATGGCATCATTCCTCTGCCAGCCTTCAGATTATGCGGAGCCGGATCCACCGTTCATTGTAGCCAGAAGTCATGACCGGACCCGTTGCCGGTGACCATCCACTCGCACCCTGCTGCGGTCTCAATCGGCCACGCGTTTGCAGCCTGGGACCACGTGGCGGCGGGCCAAACCACAGCCATTCACCTCGGGTCGACGGACCAATGGCACGCGGAATGGCGTATCGAGGAACTTCGGTCACCCGTCCCCGTGGAAAACGAGATCCTCGACGGCCGCGTGGAGCAGTTCAACGGGTCGAAGACCCTTCGGTCGCCCGGCCGATTTCAGTGGGCTGATCTTCGTCTCCGGGTCGGTTCGCGTCGCCCGCCACCCGAGTGGCATGTTCTTGGTTGATTGGATACCGAATCACCGTCAGCACCACGAACCCGGAGGCCACGAATTCAGCAATCTCCTCGAAAGCCTGTCCCTCGAACACGACATTCCAGGACGATTGATCGGAAATCTGGGATGCGGCAAACACGCACACCCAGGCCAGCGAAAACAGCAACCACGGCTTTCTTGATCGAAACGCCGGGACGATCTTGGGTAGCGCACGAGCGACCATCAGGACGAAAACGACAACCACGCCCAGCAGAAACGATCCACAGATGATCTTCTCGGTCAGCGGAACATCCGTCGACAGATAGAACCGACTGCTACTGAAGTGCTCGGGCACCCATTCCGCCCGATGAACATCGGCTTCCCGTGCCGCATACAACACCAGCAGGCACACGACCAGCCCGAGAAACGTCCGCTCGACCGGATCCCGAATTGCAGCGCCCACCGCCAGCAGCACCGCCGCACCCAAAACGACGAACGTCGCCAGTTGCACAAGGCCGTCATCGGCAATCAGCCGCCGGCCGACCTCCTGGGGAACGGCCAGGGTCACCACTGCAAACAGGACAACGCCCGCACCCAGCACAAAACACGCCAGCGTCCGGTTTCCATACGACATGATGCCGCAGCACGTTTTCGTCACCTGATCACCTTCAGCGCGGTCTGTGACTGTTTCAAACGGTCAATTCCACTCTTTGTCGCTCGGGTGTCCCGGACGTCCAGATACTCGAGCTTTCGGAGTTTTTCCAGGTGCAGCAGGCCCTTGTCGGTGATCGAAGTGTTGTCGATTCGCAAGAACTCCAGCGTCTTGATTTCCGCCAGATGAGCAAGTCCAGCATCTCCCACTGTCGTGTTGGAGCACTCGACCTCATCAAGCCGACCCAGTTTTTTGAGATGAACGAGGCCGTCGTCGGTGACTTGCGTCCCGGACAGTTCGATTTCTTCCAGTTGTTTCAACTGTGAGATATACAACAAGCCCCGATCACTGACGATTGTCGCGTTGATGTCCAGGTCCTTGAGTTGCCCAAGTTGTGCCAGGTGCATGAGCCCCTTATCGGTGATGGCGGTGTTGTTCAATTCCAGGTCCACCAGGCGGCTCATTCGCAGCAGTGATGCCAAACCGGAATCGGTGACACCGGTTCCGGAAAGGTCCAGATCTCTCAACCGCGTCAATCCCGAAAGACACTCGACACCAACATCGGTGATCGGCGTGTCAACCAGCCACAGACTCTCCAACCGAGTCATTGCAGCGATATGCTGCAGGCCGGCGTCGGTAATGGCCGTGCGATCCAGCCTGATTTTTCTGAGTCCGGGGCACTTGACCAGGTTCGCAAGATCTTGATTCCGGATTGTCGTGTCGGCCAGATTCAGTGATCTCAGCGCAAACAGGCGTCGCATGGAATCGAAGATCCGGGCATCGGTTTTCGTGCCGCTGAGATCGACCTTCGAGACTCCGCGCCAGTGCCAAATGTGTGGATCGAGCCAACCGACCCGTTCCACGGTTCCGCCGTTCTTCTCGATCAACGCAACGACGGATTTCTCGTTGCGTTCCCGATTCCAGGCACCGACGGCGAAGCCGAAAAGGGCCAGGACAAGCGTCAGCCACACGCCTGTCTGCCGTCGAGTTGGTCGCATTGGTTCGCCCCGACCCGGAATCACCCCATCGTCGAGTCGCCCAATCCGGACGCTGTCGACTCGAGCGGCAGGACGCTATCGGAATTCTCGATAACGGTCAACGCAGGTCCCGCCCCCCGTTTTGCACAGTCGATCACGGTCCGTCGGTGGGGTTACGCGTCGACTGCCAGGAACGCCATGCCTGCAGACATTCCTCCCGGGTCGTCCACGGCCGCCAGATCATCCGCGCACGAAAGCCGTAACGTCGTTTCGTCTCCACCCCGTGGATGACGTACTGGAAATCCACGGCCGGCGGAAAGTGGCTGAACCGGATTTCGTCGATGCCCGTTTGAAGGCGATCGAACATCAGGATCAGCACCATGTTGTTGGCCGAACGACTGAACAGGAACGGGCGAGTGAAACGGGGCGTGGGGAATGAGCGGAGATTGAGGATCATGTTGTGATCGGTGTCAAAGTCCAGGGCCGACGCATCAGAGGCCAGGTACGTGCCCACATCCCAACCGTCCCTTGACTCGGCACGTATCCACTCTTCCGCCCCGCCTTCGTCGCTGACACCGCGAAAGTGGATCGCCGCGTCGTGCAGTTCACGCATGTAATTCGCCCAGAAGAAGCCGACATACTCTCTTGCACCAAACCGCGACGGGTCGAGGAAGCGACAGCGGAAATCGATGTCGATCGAATCCGGCGGCGATGGTGTCAGCCGCATGACATGCTCGATCGACCACGGACTCTGTGACGCCAACCGGACCAAGAACACCGAACGTCCCTCACGTTCGCGGCACACCAGATAGGGATGCCGCCGCGGAACAAACCGGTTGCGGTCGTCCCGGTGGCCCGAGTAGACATGCTCGAGGTTCAAGCCGGCCCGAAATGCCTCGAATCGCTCGTCTGCGTCGAGATAACTGAGCGACTGGAGGCCGCTGAGCACCCGCGGGGAGCGCGAATTGTCGCTCACACGGAACGTCAACCGTCCCGACTGGACCCTGGCCACGTCGGTGGGCCTGCCGACCACTTCGGAGAATCCCAACTCGCGGAGTGCCTCGTCTACCGCCCGTCGGCGATCACCCAGCGGCGGGGGAACAAAGTCGCCGAATGCGATCGCGGCACCGCCGTCCCCTACGCCACTCTCGAATCCTCCCGCCCCTCCACCGTCATCAATGCATGCCGGAGCACAGCACAGCAATGCCAGCAAGAGCAGTTTCGGCCCAACCGTGGAGCGGTGTTCTGCACGGGCGGGCATCGCGGGGTCCTGCAGAACACCGTTGATTGCAGATCCGAACGGGATCCGGTGGTCCACGGCACTATGCCGTCGTCGGTATCGACCGTCAAGACGCTCAGATCTGCGACCCGGTCGGCATCCACCAGTTCCGGCGACCATTCTCGTTCGTCCGACTCGTCATGCAGCAGTCGTCACACCGGCTCGCCGGGCAGAACAGAGTCTGAATCTTGAAGCTTGAACGCCGGGGCCGGGCCAGCGACACTGTACCGATCCGGACTCAGGCCAATCACCAAGTGCTGGTCGAGCGAGATCCCCGATGACGCTGGATGATCGCAGAAATCGGTTTCTCGCCGGTGATCGGGACATCCCGTTCGCGATTTTCTTGGGATCGCTGGTGCTGATACTGGCCGGCCTGGGGGATTTTCTGTGGTCCGGCCAGGGTCGTGAAACGTGGCTGGTGGTTTCCGGCACCCTCCCGTTCTTCATTCTCACGGCGTTCCTTCTTATCGGAGGCATCGGCTTCTGGCTCAAAAGCGACAAGTTCTCGGGCATGGAACTCACCCTGTTCGCGGGCATCACTCTTCCGTGCTCGTACATCACGCTCGCTTACGCATTTCTCTGGTTCACAGCCATGGGCCATACCGTCATCTGGAATTCCAGGATCCAGGACGTGACCTGGGAAGAGGGGTGGATCGACAAAGCCGACCGCAAAGACGAATCCGACACTCACCACCGGCCCAGTTACACCATCACGACGGCAGCCAACGAGTCGATTTCTACGACAAAGCGCAGCTGGCACACCCTGGTCAACCGGTTTGGCGGCTGGAGAAAGGTGAAATCGAGGCGAAACCTGATGGCCGACCTGGAAGAACCACGACGTTCCGACTCCGATTGTGACGGCATTCCGGAAATACACACGATCACCTGGAACGGCCGGGAAGAATCCTCCGTCCCCACAAGCCAGGAACACATCGAGGCGAACTACCTGCAAGCCGCGGACACGTCGCTGAAGATTTCCGGCGTGAAGCAGAACTACCAGCAATACCTGGTTGAGTATCCGCGGGTCACGTCGGGCCAGTTCGGCCAGATCGAATTCGATCGTGTGATTGAACAAAAGGTGAAAGTGGGGGGCACCTTCCACCAACTCGTCGACCGAAAACTCGACCAGGCACTGCAGGCACTTGGCTCCAAGAAACAGTGCAACATCGTCGTGTATGTCGTCGGCACCGAGAACGTCGGCTTTTTCCAGGCCTTGCGCGAGCACTGGCAGGAGGGCAAGAAGAACGACATCTGTGTGTGCATCGGCTACACGAAGAAGAAGATTCAGTGGTGCAAGGTCATGACCTACACCGACCGCACGTTGTTCGTCGAGAACCTCGAGCGTGACGTGCGACACCTCGAGACCCTTGATGGGAAGGGTGACGAACTGGCCAACATCATCCTGACCAACATCAATGCGGCCGACGACGCCGGTTACCTGAGAAAACCTATGGCCGATTTTGAGTTCCTGGCCGCCGACGTCACGATGCCCTGGCTCACACAGGTTTTTGCGTTCCTCTGGGCATGTGTGTGGTTGTCCCCGACCATCTACATTTGTGTCCGCAGCTAGTCACGTCCCCTGTTGCTCATTCGGTAATGAACTCACGAACTGCTCCCACACGGAAAGAAATCGATGACGCCCCAAAAACTCCTGATTGCCGTACTGCTCGTCATGGTGGTCTCCGTTCTCGGAATCGGTGGATGCACCTTCTCCACGTACAACGCCCTGGTGGACGACGAAGAGGGCATCCGCGCCCAGGAAAAGCAGATCGACATCGCGGTCGACAAGATGGTCAAGAAAATTGAAGGCCAGGGCCACGTGGTCAACAACTTCAAATCCACGTTGGTCGAGGTGCTCGGGCAGACAATTGGCAAGGGGGGCCGCGCTGCAGCCGGCGGCAGGTTCTTCCAGGCCGTCTCCGAACGCTACCCGACCATCCCGTCATCGGTGTGGTCGGACCTGGCGGCAACCATGAACGCCGAATACGAGTCCATGGCGGCCTCCCAATCCACCAAGGTCGCCAAGATCGAGTCTCTGCGCAAGCATTTGCGTCGACCGCAATACATGCTCGCCAAAGCGATTGGCGGTTTTCCCACGATCAACCTGGCCGAGCACGACCAGCTGATCCTCGGCTCTCGGGCCCGCAAGGCCCGCGAAACGGGTGAAATCGAAACGATCAATCCGTTTGCCGAAAAAGGTGGCGGCAAGGCCAAAGAGAATTAGGAGCGGGCCGGTCTCAGTTGGCCCCGCCTGCAATCGTGCGGCGGATCCAGTCGAGGTGATTGGGAACGCGAGTCGAGCAGTTGACGTCTCCGTATTGGGTCGTGGCCCGACGCCCTCGTAGTGGATAGTCGGTGCCGAAGCTGTTGACGCCCAACACTCGCCACTGGCCATTCTCTCGGGCGTAGATCGGTCCGCCGCTGTCGCCGGAGTAGCAGCAGCCTTCCAGAGGCAACGGCCGCGAGTCGCTCGTGCCGGGCCCGAGGATTTTCGAGAGCGATTTGTCGAGCAGGCGATTGTTCTTCAGCGTGTTCCTCTCCGGCTGCCCGTTGTCGAAATCGAATGCAATCAACCCGTTGCCGTCACGATCCAGGATGTTCTCAGCGGCCCGTTTCCGGCCGTCGTCCTTCCACTGCTTCTCGCGCTTCTGAAGACCGGTGGCAAAACAGCCGAAGCCGGCAAGACAGACCCGGACCCCCGGTGTGGCCCGCCCCTCGAACAAAGCCGCCGCCGAAATGCCCTCGACATCCCGGTCGAGTTTCAACAGCGCGATGTCGTTGCGATCGGCATGGCTGCTGTCTCCATTCTTGGGGTCCTTGTCGGAAATCAACGGTCGCAGCACTTTCGCATCCAACGGCAGGGTGATCCGGATCTCCTCCACCCGGTACTCCTGTGACCGATCGGCCGACGACGCCCCGAACCGCACCTTCAGGTTTTTGGCGAACCGCGGTGCCTTCTTCTTCTTCAGCACGCAATGAGCAACCGACAGGACCCACCGGGGTGCCACAAGCACCCCCGATCCCTCAAAGTCGTCGCGGTCACGGAACCGTCCCACCACGCAAACCGGGCGAAAATCCGGGTACCGCTCTCCGGCCTTGTACTCGCCCTGGTTGCCACCCATGCGAACGTAGGCATCAGCCTCAACGGTATGCAGACCCCCAACCCCCGAAACGCTTCGGCACAGAGCCGAAGCGGCCAGCAGGACCAGGGGCACCAGCAGACGCATCCGCACGGTTGTTGCCTCCGTTGGACCCGATTCCAGTTGAGGGGTTCTCCCCCGGCAGTCTCGCCCAGGACCGGACCGGATTCAAGTTTCTCCGACCGGTGTTCCGGGACTTCGGCTTTCTCGTCGACGGGAGAGCCAACGTGCTGAGTGACCGAGCTCCGTCCAACTGGGTCGATTCGTCCCACTCCAACGTCGTACGGTGCAGCACCCGCTTGCACCGCCCGGCAATCCTGGAACGTGATCCCGCCAGCCAGACAGAAGCGTTCATTGCTTCAACGGACTCCTGGCCTTATCTTCAGCCATTCTTGGAAGGTGTTCCCGGCATCCTGCAGTCACCTGTTCGGCAGGACACATCATCGCCCCCGATCGGAGAGACTGCCATGATGCGTGCCCTTCGGCGGTTGCTGCTGGCAACGACGATGGCGGTGGTTGTGACTCCGGGAACCGCTCCGGCCGCCAGCCGATATGAGCAGTGGCAAACCGGCAAGCCGTTCATTATCGGTGCGATGTACTACGACCTGGCATACGGTCCCGTGTGGTGGAAACCGATGCCGAAGGCTTTCCGTGGTGATCCACACATCGATGTGCTCAGGCAAGCCGGGCTGAACCTCCTGGACGACGTCAGCATGTCCGCCGGTGGTCACACCTGGTACCCGGGCCTGCGAACGGCCCGGCAGCAGAAGCTGTCTTTCATGATCCTGGGAGGCCCCTGGGAACCGTTCGAGCATTTCCAGACTCGCGTCAATTGGTTTGCCGACGACCCGAAGTTCTTCGGCGTGCAACTGGCTGACGAACCCCAGGAACCGAAAAACCAGCAGGTCCACCGCCGGCAGCACCTGTGGATCGAAAAGACGCACCCTCGACTGCTGACGTTGATCTGCGAAAGCCTGACGAATACGCCGGCGTGGGAATCGGAATGGGCCGCGATCAAGTGCGACGCGATCATCTACCAGTGGTATCCCTACGACACCTCCGACGGACGTTCGCCGAGAATCACCGACCAGATCTTCGCCTGCCTGGAACGCGCAGCCCGATTCTGTGAGTCCCGTGGCCTGGGGTTCTTCGTCGCTCGGGGGATTCGCAGTCGGCCCAAGAGCGAATCGACGCTTCGGCTGAACACCTACGCCGCGCTGGCAGCCGGTTGCCGGGGATTCGTTGATTTCACCTGGGGCGCCGGTTCTCCCGACAGCGGCTACGTCTGGTACAAGGACAAGTCCTACCAGGGCCCATCCAGGCGATTCCAGGTGTTGGCGAAGATCAACCGGGAAGTGGCACACCTGGGGCGGTGCCTGCTGAAGCTGCGGGCGGTCAGGACCTACCATGTCGATCTCCGCACGCACCTGACCTGGGCAGGCCGAAATTACGGGTTCGATGAACCCGACAAATTGCGGACCGGCCAGTTGATCGCCGTGGAAGGCAGCAAGACCGAACGGGCTCCCCGGCTGATGGTCGGTTGTTTTCGCGACTCGGCCGACGAAGAGTACTTCCTGGTCGTCAACAAGCGAGAGAGTCGCGCGGTCGACGTGGACCACGACCGGTTGGCCCAGCCGGTGACGCTGCGATTCCGTGACGACGTCACGGCCGTCGAGCGGATCAGCCGGGAAACAGGCAAGATCGAACGCTTGCCGGTAAAAGACGGAGTCCTGCAATTCACGCTGCCGGGTGGAACCGGCGATTTGCTGAAGGTCTCCAACGGCAAACCCTTTGCCGGAATCAAGTAGGACCCTCGGCCGGGGGTTGCCGGGGACGCTGCGCTGTGGCTACTTGATGAAACCGCCGCGGACCGAAGGAGCCGGCCCATGGCTGGCCGGCTTCGGGACCAGCATCCGAGCCAGCGGTTCGACCATCGCGAACGCGCAGAAATGGTTGCCCAACGGGTTGTAGTGGCCGACAAAAAACCGCCGCAGGTAGTCGGCCGTCGATGTCCTGAACTGCTTCCGGTCGGCAGCATGTGCTGTCAGCAGATCGACGTAGGGGACTTTCAGTGTGTCGAGGTGGTCGACCATCGGCTGGTCGAATCGACGCCCGGTGTCAATGAACTGTTGGACCACGTAGCCGCCGTACGAGAGCACGAACAGGACCTTGCGACCGGTCTTTTCACCGAACCGTTTCACCTTGTCGATGATCGCGTTGGTCGCAAACAGTCCGTACCGGTTCAGTGTCTCGTCATCGTAATCGGTCGGCGGCACCGGCTTTCCGGCCTTCGAGTCCGTCAAACGACGCAGTCGATTCGCCAGGTAGACGTTGTCCTGGAACGTGCGGGTCACCCACTCCAGGTCCGTCAGGCGATAGAGAGACTTCCGGTCCGGGCAGGGATTGCCACGGTACTTGATCGACTTTTTCCGCAGGTCCACCTCCATGTAGGGAACCGTGGGATTGATCGACACGTTGTTGACACCGAACTTGAACCGTTGCCAACCGAGGATGTTCCGGTAGTGATCATCGTCGAAGATGTTGAAGACGATTGTCTTTGCCGGTGCGCGTCGTTCTTCACGGACCATCCGCAAGAACGACTGGTAAACCGAATAGCCGCCGATGCCGTAGTTCCGGACCGGTTCGCACAGGTGCCTGGCCAGCACTTCCTGCCAGGTCTCGCCGTCGCTGACCTGTTCGCAACTGGTGAAACTGTTGCCGTAGGTGTTGATCCGGCACGGGCGGTCGGCGTAGGCCAGCATCTGCCTGGCGCCCAGCTTGTCGTACCGGTAGCGACAGACAGCACCGTTGATCCCCTCCTTGAAGTCACGGTCGATGTGCAGGTAGCCGAGTTCCGGATCGAACTTCGCGAACGGGTACTTGTGACCCCGCAACCAGTCATCGACGTCATCCCGAGACGGCAGGAGTGACCGCAGATACCTGGCCCGAACATCTTCGCTACCGGCACCCTCGACCGGTCCCGACAGCATCGCCGACCCCAGCACACTTCCGCCGAGCGACAGCATCTCTCGTCTCTGCAACATACGGTTCATGGGAAATCCCACAGCATGAATCGTGTGGACGGCCGGGGTGGCTTCGCCGGCAACGAGCCGGACTCCGCCATCGGCCACATTGTCATCAAGCCGTTTGCCGGAAAGGTCTCGGCGGGTTATTGCCTGAACGAGAACGGCACGAAGTGATTGCGGCGAATCTGGAACTCGAACGAGTACAGGCTGGCCTGCTTGAGATAGAACCGCAACCTGATTGGCCGGGCCTGCAGTGGATGACAGTTCGCCCCGCCCTTCCAGGAAACAACGTGCCGCACCTTGTCTCCCCGGATCGGCATGCAGTCGTCCTTGGCGAACCCCTTGATCACCCGACCGAGGGCATCGATGGCTTCGACACGAATTTCTCCGCGATCGGCTTTCGCGTTGACCACCAGCGTGTCACCGATCGCGATGAAACGCCGGGTCTGGAGTGTCCCGGCCTTCCGGGCCTCCACCGAAACAAACCCGTCCAGCCGCAAGGTGGCCAGTCCGAACCCGCTTTCAAGTGGATCCTTGTGGTACTTGAACCAGTGCCGCCCCTTCATCCCCTGGTAGTAGAACCAGATCTTGTCTCCCACGATCAACGGAGGATCGAACGGATAGACCTGCCCCCAGTCCCAGTCGACCTTGCGAGATGTTCCGTAGGGGAGAAACGTCGCCTGTTCGGCGATCCGCCTCCAGTCGCGATCTTCGCCCTGCTTCAGCTCACCGGAAATCGCGCCCGCCTGTCCGACGCGTTGCCAGATCAACCCGTCGCGGCTGAAGGCCAGTTGCACGTTGGTCCGGTCCTTCCACAGTTCGTCATCAGCGATCGGACGAATCGTCTCGCCGTGATAGGTGGAAAGAAACCCCAGCAGCGTCCCCTCGTAGGGCAGAACCCGCATGCCGTAGTGTTTCGTATCGAACGGCTCGTCAATCGAACCTCGTCCCAACACGGTCACCTTGGGTGACCAGTGCACGAAATCCGGACTCTCGGTGAGAGTGATCCGTCTGATGTTCGGCGGCCCGTAACGGACATGGGCCACATAGCACTTCCGAGCCGAATCCCAGAAACACGAGTTCAACGTGTCGCTGTGCGGGATCACCGGGTTGGACGGCTCCGGAGTCCACGCGAGTCCATCGGGAGAGTAGGCCGCGTTGGTCGTGTATTTCCGCGCCTGCCCGGCACCGTAGAGCATCTTGTACCGCCGAGTTGGATCGGCCTCGTGGACATCCTTGAAGACGTTCGGAGGATTGGCAGCCTTGAAGTCGGGAATGACATTGGACTGACCCGCCTGGTTGATCACCGGTTTGTCCCACTTGATGCCGTCGCGAGACGTGGCGTAGCACAGCAACTGTTCCTTCAGATCGGCGGTGTAGACGCTGTACCACATCTTGAACAGCTTCGCCTGCTCGTCGTAAATCACCGACCCACGGTTCAACAGCGTCTTTTCCCATGGCTTGTCAGCGACGATCAGGGGATTCCGCGGGTGCTTGACCGGCTGGTTCAAGACCTTCCTGGCCCCCCGAATCTCCTCGATGATGTGGTCGTCGATGAACAGTTGCCTGCCGTTGAGGATGATGGTGTCTCCGACCAGAACATCATTGAGGTCCTTGAACAGCAACGACCGCCTGTCTTCCCTGGCAGCGATTGCCGCTGCCGCCGCCGAAATGCGGTGAATCGCCACGCAGGCAACGTTGACTTCTTCAGCCGCGGTGTCGACCGTCGTTGTCAGCTGTTTCCCGTCGGCGTCCTTTGACTTCAGTGCTGGTGACATCGCTGCCAATGCACGCGAGATCTTCTCGACTGTGACCAGGCTGCTGCGGATCACCGTCGCGGCCATTCCGTCGCCGTCCGCTCCGGAGAAAGCCTTCAGCGAGTTGATTTCAGCCGCAAGCTGTGTAAGTCGACGGCCGGCAGCCCGATGAGCATCCCGCGCGTACTGCACGGTCCCCGGAACGCTGTAGGGCCTGTCCGACGGCTGAAACGCCCCGGTATGCTCGATCTGGTCGGTGATCCGGATCTCATCGATCCGGCCCTGGATGACGTTCCCGAAGCCGTAGTCCCAGACACCCAGGTGCAGCTGTCCGCCGGGACCGCCTTTCAGCACTCCGGCGTTCTCGACCCCGATCACGCGTTTGCCGTCCACGAACACGTTGTAGACACTCTTCCCGGCTCCGCCGGTGCAGTCCCAGTTGATCTCCAGGTGCTGCCACTGCCCCACCTTCAGAGTGGCCGCCTTGATGTGGCCCTTGTACTCCGGCGTGTAGAGGCCGAGGTTCAGTGCCGAGTTGAGGAAATACACTTCGAACGCTGACTTCCGCTGCTTGTTGCCCGGTTGACGGGGCGGGTGATACCAGCCGACCAGCGGGTGGTACATCCCCTCCTTGTGCGTCTCCACCAGGAACCAGAGCTCCACGGTGCCTCGCCTGGGATCGAGGTTGCGTATCGCATCGTAGGTGCAGTGGGTGGTGCCGCTCGTGAGATTCAGGGCTCGCCCCCAACGGCCCCCCGCAATCGTCCCTGCCACCTTGTAAACGTCGGGCAATATCGGACGCGCCGTCTTGGCACCGAGAGCAAAATCCGCATTCGCCGACGGACCGTCCGCGTGGACAAGAAACAGAACTTTTCCCCAGGCCGGAGAGTCGGCCCCGACGGCCATCGCCAACACCAAAAGCACCACCCGGATCACGCGTGCCGGAAGAGTCGTGCTGCAGGTTCGCACCGATTCGGTCATGAGCCACCAGTCGTTTGCGCCGCCGGCCACCGACGGTGTCCGACATGACTTAGAATTTCGGTCAGTCTACACTGGCAGTTTCCACACCGCGCGGTTCTTACGTCCGCAGTCCGGACCGGGTCGTGCCCGAGTTCTCCGTTTCGAGGAATGACCGACGATGGGTCACCAGCTGCGTCTGCTCGCCACCGCAAGTGTGGTGCTGTCCGTTTCGGCCGGCATGTCCGACGCCGCAGCACCTCGATCTTCACAGACCACGGGTGGCATCGGCCGGCTCTCGGGCAAGCAGCTGTTCATCGACAACCATGTCATCGATGACATGAAGGGACTCACGAAGGTCCTCAATCGGCCGATCAAGCATCCACGCAATCCGCTGGCCGTTCCCGACCTCCCCTGGGAAGAACACAGCTTCTACG
>Ga0310123_10000216_pt1 | contig 51755 bp, 38 predicted proteins | sample CB6_AW_1057_MG_FD_203505 | JGI IMG/M metagenome (GOLD analysis project Ga0310123, IMG submission 203505) | Marine microbial communities from Western Arctic Ocean, Canada - CB6_AW_1057 | ecosystem: Environmental > Aquatic > Marine > Oceanic | place: Canada: Western Arctic Ocean | collected... | reverse complement strand
CAAGTCATGAAATACTAGCAGGTTACAATGTCACCTCTGCCGGTCTTCGTCAGACCAATTCCCACAGAAAATCCAAGTTCTCCAGAAGTGGGAATTACCCGGCGTTGAAACGTAACCAATGACTGGAACACACGTTGTGACAGCGAATCGAGCTCCCTGACGATGAAGCTTCCGAAATGATATTACGGACCTGGCAGCAGATTGGTTCAGCAGGCGGTCGATCAGATGGCATGTCACTTTATCAAGAGACCAAGATTATCAAGAGACCAAGACCCCATCCGGTCGGATTACCAGCCACATTACACCTCTTAAAACAGCGAAAAGTGAAGGTTTTCTCTCTGACCAAGCTTATGTCCAGCAGCCCACCGTTTCGAATCGTTTTTGACTTTGGGGTCCTCTCCGGCGGCGGAACCAGAACAGTGAGAGACTCTTCCTACCACCCTCAGGAGAAATTGGTGGACAGCCTTTTCAGTTGCTAATGCGGTGATCCAGCGGCACGAAAATCGGCTTTTGGGGACTTCCTAAGGTCCGGTGGGACTTCCAATCCACCGTTCAGCCAGGATCAAACCCCGCCAGCAGACAATTTAACGTCCTGTGGGAGCCGTGTGTGGGTTCCCAGCAGGTTGGGGAAGTTTCCGAATGCTTTAACCACCTCTACAGCGATGCTATCGCTCCTGTGCAACCTAATCTGCTACCGGAGCTAACTGCCCTTGCAACCATGATTTCGCACTCTATAATCCGATGTTTCCGGTTGATTTTCCGCTCGAAACTTCCAGTCGCAGCCGAGTCGCCGACAGAAACCCTCGCGGGTGTAGCTCAGTTGGCAGAGCACAACGTTGCCAACGTTGTTGTCGTGGGTTCGAATCCCATCACCCGCTCTTTTGAATAGCAGTACTGTAACGTTCGGTGACAGGCTGCGGACCACTGGGGTTCAAGGGCATAAATTTCAAGATTTGTTCCGGACGAAACTATTTTAAAGCGTGGCACAAAATCAGATGACCCCCAACGAAGAAGAAACCGCAGAAGACCAAGCGACTGACGTGGAAAACGACAACAACGAAGAGAAACAACCGTTGTCGTTGGAAGTCTCGGTCGAGAGTCCCAGTACCTGTCAACGGCATGTGACAGTGACTATCTCGCGAGACGACGTAGACCGTTATTTTGATCAGGCATTCAGCGAGTTGATGCCTACTGCCAGCGTACCTGGATTTCGTCCTGGTCGAGCACCGCGAAAACTGGTTGAATCTCGCTTCCGTAAAGAAATGGAAGAGCAGGTAAAAAATTCCATTCTGATGGACGCCATGAGCCAGGTGACAGAAGACCAAGACTTTTCTGCTATCAGCGAGCCAGACTTCGATTTCGACGCAGTCGGGATCCCTACCGAGGGCCCACTGACATTTGAATTTGACATCGAAGTTCGGCCCGAGTTTGATATGCCCGAATGGAAAGGTTTAAAACTCGAAAAACCCGTTAGGAAATTCGGCAAAAAAGATGTCGACAACCAACTGGAGCGATACTTGAGTAACTCTGGCCACCTCGTACCTTTCGAGGGTGCTGTCGAAGAAGGCGATTACGTGATTGCCAACATCCAAACCAAGCACGAGGGACACACCGTTGCCAGTTTTGAGGAACAGACGATTCGTGTGCGTCCCAAGCTTAGTTTTCGCGATGCGACCTGCGAGGACTTTGACAAACTGATGTCGGGCGCTCAGGCAGGAGATCTCAAGGAAACGACGGTGACATTAAGCGACAACGCTCCCAATCGCGAGTTGCGTGGGAAAGAAGTAAATGTTGAGATTGAAATTCTAGAAGTCAAGAAACTCGAACTTCCCGAGTTGACTGACGAACTCATAGGGAAACTCGGTAGCTTTGACAACGAAGGTGAGTTGCGAGATGCCATTCAAGAATCGATGGAACGACAACTTTCCTATCACCAGCAGCAACGGGTGCGGCAGCAGATCACAGAGATGCTGACCAAGGCTGCCGACTGGGAATTGCCACCCGAATTGCTCGAACGTCAAAGTGAACGTGAATTGGAACGGGCGGTCCTGGAGCTGCGTGCCAGCGGATTTGATGATGCGTCGATTCAGGCACGAGAGAATGAACTCCGCCAGAATACCCTGGCGGTTACTTCCAGAGCCCTGAAAGAGCACTTCATTTTGGAAAGAGTAGCCGAAGACGAAGAGGTCAGTGTCGACGATAGCGATTACGATCGAGAAATCGCGCTGATCGCAGCTCAAAAAGATGACAGCCCTCGTCGAGTTCGTGCTCAGCTTGAAAAACGCGGATCACTTGACGCGATTCGCAATCAGATTATCGAACGGAAAGTACTCGAACAAATCGAATCGCATGCTGAATTCAAGGATGTTAAATTTGAGGGTTTGGACGAGAACATCGAAGCCATCAAGATCGCTGTCGGCGGAGGTGTAGAAGATTCACAAATTCCGGAAGCCAAACATGCTCCGGAAGGCCAAAAGCTACAACAACCGTCTGACAGGACGTAACGGACGCTGCAGCATTGGTTCGTGCCCCCGGGCAAATCGGATCGCCCGTGGGCCTGATGCTGCCCCCTCCAGGGAAGGAGACCTCTCGTGAATACCTTGAGAGACAGGGTTTCCTGAAATCGAGTGATAAAGATGTTAAAACGTTCGGAAATCAACGAATTGACGGGCATCGATGGTGGTCAAAGAGTTTACAGCGCATTACCTAATACGGAGTTGCTGCATTTATGAATAACGCATTTTCCGAACCACGTGCGGATCAATATGCACATCGCGATTACCAGCGTCAGCGACAAATGACGCTCGGCGACCTGCTACTGGAAAATCGCATTGTGTTCCTGCAAGGCGAGATCTATGACGGAAATGCCAACGAACTGATAATGAAGTTACTTTACCTGCAAAGTGAAAACCGGCGCAAGGACATCCACTTTTATATCAATTCTCCCGGTGGAAGTGTCACGGCAACCCTGGCAATCTACGACACGATGCAAATACTGACGTGTCCTGTGGCAACCTACTGCGTTGGTTTGGCTGCAAGTGGGGGTGCTGTCTTGTTAGCTGGTGGAACTAAAGGCAAACGTTACGCCCTGCCACATGCCAAGGCGATGATACATCAACCATACGGTGGTGTGGGGGGGCAAGTGAGTGACATCGAAATTCAAGCCGAAGAGATTTTGAAAACCAGAGATGTGTTGAATCGGGTGCTCGCAAAACACACTGGCCAGGAAATCGAAAAAATTGCCCTGGATACCGATCGAGATTATTACTTGGATGCACAGCAAGCGAAGGAATACGGCTTGGTCGATGATGTGCTGACAAAGGCACTGGGTACGGAAGAGGAAGAAAACGACTAGTCGAGCGCTCGGTCTGTCCATCGCTCGATGGCTAAGTGGCACACCCAAAGGCCCGGGTGACGGGCGCAGTGAGGACGATTGAAATAGCAACCACGCCCTTCAAGAATTCAGGACGTATCATCCGCTACCAGATTCCACATTGACTTAAATCATTTGTCACGAGTTGCAAATATCGACTGCCGAACATTTCAAGAGTACGTCATTGCCAGAAATTACGAATGAACACGGAGTGAACGACCATGCCGTTGGTACCCTACGTAGTTGAGACAAGTGGCCGAGAAGAGCGGGTCTTTGACATCTACAGTCGGCTTCTCAAAGACCGTATTATTTTCCTTGGTTCGGCGATTAATGACGACGTGGCAAATATCATCGTAGCGCAGTTACTTTATCTGCAATCCGAAGAACCTACTGCTGATGTCCAACTCTACATCAACTCTCCTGGAGGAAGTATCAGTGCCGGGATGGCGATTTATGACACGATGCAATTCATTACCTGTGACGTCGCAACCTACTGCATGGGACAGTGCGCCTCGATGGGCGCCGTCCTGTTGACCGCGGGGACCAAAGAAAAACGATATGCCCTGCCTAATTCCCGAATCATGATCCACCAGCCATTGGCTGGAATGGAAGGAACCGCGGAGGACATTTTGATTCACGCGAAGGAATTGAAACGCATCAAGCAGCGGATGAACCAGATTTTGTTAAAACACACAGGGCGTAAATTGGAACAAATTGAGTCCGATACCGATCGAGACCGTTTCATGACCGCCAGTGAAGCGATGGAGTATGGATTGATCGATCAGGTCGTCGACCGTATGGAACCAAAAAAGGAATGAATTCGCATTTTTCGGAGATGAATACCGAATAACAAATGATCCGGTGGGACGGTCCCTTATCTTGACCGTCATTTCCTGTCCGTCCCATCAGTGCGCGGCGTGTCCGAATTCAATCCGATCGACAAACGGCGGTTCCGCCGTAAACTGTGCAAGCCAACCCAAGGATGGTGAGGTTATCATGTGCCTAGCAATGATGCTCGTAGGTGTCTCATCCACAACCAACCGGTGCCAAACTTCGCACCGCCTAGAAAGTTCGTTCCCTGCGTCGCCGTTGAAACGATCACGGCTTATGATTTGGGCGAGTGTTTTTCTGATGGGAATCGTCGGATGTCAGAATCCCCGAGTGAGAATGGAATTCGAATTGTTACACCGTGAAATGCGGGAAATGGAAGACTATATTTATAGCCTGGAGGCTGAACTCGACGAAAAGAGCAGTCAACTCTCCGAATTACAATCTACGAGTTCAACAAATATTGCCTCTGACTCAAATCAGGAGGACTTCGCACAAGAAGATTTTGAAGATGACCAGTTGCAGGCGCCCAAGGTCGAACTAGACGATAGCGAAGCGGGCTCATTCGAGGTGATTGAACCGCCCGAGGCTCTGCTGCCGGCCATTCCCCCGCCGGATGAATTGGAAGAACCTCACGAACTTTCCCAAGCCAGCCTGACTTCGCTTGACAGTGAATCACTCGATACGAACCCAAATCCCCCCGGCGACGACGTTGTGGATACTCATGTTACGCACGTTGTACTTAACAATCGCCTGACGGCTGGGCATGATTTCGATGGGGCACCGGGGGACGACGGGATTCGCGTCATGTTGGAACCTCGTAATGCGAAAGGACAAGTCTTACCCTTACAAGGTGCTATGTCACTGGTATTACTGGACCCTCAATTGAAAGAACAAGAACCACGAATTGCCCGTTGGGATTTTGATTCTGACCAGGTATCACAATTTATTGTTGAAACCGGTAGCGATCGGGGCATTCACCTGGAGTTGCCCTGGAAGCAGAGGATTCCTAAACACTCCCATCTGCACCTGTTCGTGCGTTACGAAACCGCCGACGGTCGTCGTTTGGTTGCCGATGAGCAGATCCGGCTGAACGGAAGGGGTGGCTCGGCCAACCGTTGGACACCTGCCAGCGAGTCTTCACGCCTGGCACGACGGAACATCGGCGACGATGCACCACATGTCCATGGCAACATCTTGCCGGAAGTACCCGTTGAAGAAACTGCACATCAGTCACAGCAACCACCAGATTCTGACAGCAAAGTGGCCGGCGTGAACGAGTCCGGAGAACCCGGATCTACTCGTCTGGTCCCACCGTTGTCGCCCGCGAACAAGACCCTGGATGATACCAGTCAGCGCGCCCGGTCGAAAATCCGCCGTCCCCGATGGAAACCCTACCGCTAGCATTTATTGGTGGAACTGCTTACGTGTTGTCCCGATTCGCCCTCTCTTGAAATCTCGCTTCTGCTCTCTATGTTAAGGGTTCAAGCCGGACAACACACGGATTGCCCCGGCCCATGTTTCGACCCTGACTCGATCTCTTCGAGGAGCTTGATTGATGCGTATCGAACGAATTGATTTATACCATGTCGCGATGCCGCTGATCGAACCATGGCGAACAGCTTACGGCGAAGACGCGGCGATCGAAGCAGTACTTTGCCGCATGTCGAGCGGGAGTCTGGCAGGCTGGGGTGAGAGCGCCCCGTTTGCCGCCCCCTGCTACAGTCCCGAATGGGCAGGAGGCGCGTTTGCTGCAGGTCGCGACTGGCTGGCCCCCGCGCTGTTGGGCCAAACAATCACCACGGGCGACCAGCTTCAAAAGCGATTAGCAATCTACAAGGGCAATCAATTTTCCAAGGCAGCATTTGACACGGCTTGGTGGAGCCTCTACTGCCGCCAACGGAACGAACCGCTTCACGTTGCACTAGGTGCGACACGGAGCCAGATTCCCATCGGCGCTGATTTCGGGGTCACCGATTCAATCGACGACCTCTTGAGCAACATTGGCGGCGCCGTCTCCCGCGGTTTTCCACGCATCAAATTGAAGTTTCGTCCCGGCTGGGATTTGCCGATGATTCAAGCGGTGCGCAATGCATTTCCCGAACCGACGATACACATCGATTGCAACAGCGGCTACCGGCTCAAGGATCTCGATCTGTTTCGCCAACTTGACCAGTTTCAACTGGCCATGATTGAACAACCACTGGCTCACGACGACCTATCCGACCACGCCAAACTCCAACAACAAATTAAGACACCCGTTTGTTTGGACGAGAGCATCAAACATGTGCAGGCAGCCAGGCAGGCAATCGAATTGGGAAGCTGTCGCTACATCAACATCAAACCCGGTCGCGTCGGGGGGCTGACCAATGCGGTAGCGATTCATGACATCTGTCAGCAAGCAGGTATACCCTGCTGGGTGGGCGGCATGCTGGAAAGCGCCACGGGTTCGGCCCACTGCATCGCCTTGGCCATGCTGGACAACTTCACCTATCCGGCCGACATTTTTCCCAGCCAGCGTTTCTACGATGAGGACATGTCGGACCCACCTGTCGAACTCGACTCGAACCCCGAGCTACCCTGCGTATCAGCTTTTACCGAGCTTCCCGAGCCGGTTCCCGAGCGACTTGCCCGTTGCCAGGTGCAACACGTCACGCTTTCCATTTAGCCAGTCCGGGTCGCCATTCGGATGGCTTACCCAAAGTCCCGACCCGGGGTGTCAGTCAACAAGAAGAAAACGCGAGCACGAATCAAAAAGCATTGGCGTCTTAGCCGGTCAAGAAACGTCCCGTCACCGGGAACCCCGGATCCGGAAATCCTTTCCCACTGTGCTCACCGGGAGGGACCAGAGAATCAACCAGTGCCTCATCCTCCGCATCAAGGGTGACTTCCAGTGCATCCAGGTTGTTCTCAAACTGCTCTATGGTGCGCGGGCCGACGATGACGGAGGTAATCGCCCGGTTGGCCAGGCACCAGGCGAGAGCAAACCGACTGGGATCAACGTCTCGCTCCTGACAATGGTCGACCAGTTGTTGACCAATCTCGAGACTGGCGTCACGTAATTCCGCCTGACGAATCCGCACATCGCCGCGATCCGCGCGACTCCCCTCCGGTAAGGGCTGTCCAACCACGTACTTGCCGGTCAAAATGCCGCGGGCCAGTGGACTATAAGTGACAACACCCAGTCCCTGTTGACGGCAGAGTGGCAACAATTCGACCTCGATGTCACGGTTCACAATATTGTACAAAGGCTGCACACAGGAGAGTGGGGCCAGGCCAAGTCGATCACTGGTCCAAAGACTGTTGCACAGTTGCCAGGAACGAAAATTTGAACAGGCTCCATACAGTACTTTTCCAGATTGGATCGCGTTATCCAGCGCACGCAATGATTCATCCACGGCCGTGTGCTCATCAGGAACATGGATGTAAAACAAATCGACATAGTCAGTGTCGAGGCGCCGCAAGCTGGCGTCCAGCTGGGACAGCAGGTGATGGCGACTTGCTCCCCGCATGTTCGGCCCTTCGCCAACGGGCACCCCGGCTTTTGTTGCCAGCACCACGCCTTCACGGCGACCAGCCAGACCTCGGCCGACAACGACCTCGGACTCCCCCTGGTTGTAAATGTTGGCCGTGTCAACAAAATTGATCCCCGCATCCAGTGCGCGGTGGATAATGCGGATTGAATCCTTTTCGTTGGTAGCACCGCCAAACATCATGGTGCCCAGACATAACGAGGAAACGTCGACTCCTGTTCTTCCCAACTTGCGGTATTGCATTAAAAAATCCTAAGATGGCGTACTGTGCCCTAACCGGAGGTTATTTGCTGCCGGATGGCTGATATTTTATCTCTCCAAGGAGCCGATCGGCCAGCGTCCTGCCACGGCTCAATTGTCAGTATCCAACATCCTGCATCCAGCTTCCAGTACCCGCCCCTCCTCGAAACAACCACTTTCATCGAGCGGAATTCTGCAGCCGATGGATCGCGCATCGATTTGACCGTCATCAACGTTCACGCAGACTGTGGCATCTGCGAGCCAGTAGCGGCGATGCTCAGAGTGTCACAGATCGCGCACGCCGGGAAAATGTCGAGTGGATTGTTGTCTCGCCTGCACTGTGCCTGCCGCCACATGGTGAGGAGGATGCTGCCGGCAACGGGGAAGCCAACTAAGTGTTTGAGTTCGCGTCAAAAGCGGCAAAGCTTCTGGATGTGCCGTCACGCCACGAACAAGGACTCATGAACCACAAAAACAAAACATTTCGTCCCGCAGGTCTTACGCCAGTGTCGAAACCTTTTCTCCCGGTGTCTGGCTTGTTCTGGTAAACATACCGCCTGCTGACGGGCCACAATAAATTTCTTCGAACGATTGCAACCTGAATTCACGGAAATTAAAATTTCCATCAGTTAGCTGGGACCCTCAATTGGAATTTGTTGCGATTTCTTCCACAATAAGCCGACCAGCAGCTTGGCAAACAGATTACCCACTCATACCCAAGCGATTGCGAACATTTCAATTGACGTCGACGACGTATGGGACGATTCATAACAGATCGATTCAAAGCTTTGCAATGCTGGGGGCATTGGCTGACCGATGTGTATGGCCGCGTCGCGAAAGAAATTCTCGGGTGAAAAAACGGCGTGAAGTTGACACAGTACCGATGTGTTAACTTCACGCAGCCAGTCGGAACAGAGGGTGAAGCATGCCCGTAGAATTTCCGTCTACGCCAGAATCTCTCGTAAAATTTCACCTTCAACATCGGTTAGCCGAAAATCGCGACCGTTAAAACGGTAGGTCAAGTTCGTATGGTCGATCCCCATCTGGTGCAGGATCGTCGCATGGATGTCGTGCACATTGACTCTATTCTCGACCGACTTGTAACCAAACTCATCCGAAGTTCCGTACTGGGCCCCTCCCTTGAAGCCGCCTCCTGCGAACCAGGTGGTGAACGCATGCGGATTGTGGTCCCGACCATGGGAGCCCTGTGAATCGGACGTGCGGCCAAACTCGCCTCCGTAAATGACGATCGTATCATCGAGCATACCACGCGCCTTCAGGTCGGTCAGGAGGGCAGCCGTTGGTTGATCCACGCTAGAAGCACAGGCCCGGTGATTCTCGTTGATGTCGTTGTGACCGTCCCAAGGAACGTCCTTGACACCACCGCCGGGCGTGTTGGGGCAAGAGGCGAACACCTGCACAAAACGAACACCCCGCTCGATCAGGCGTCTGGCAATCAGGCACTGACGCCCGTACTCCTTCGATTCCTCACGGTTCAGACCATACTGGTCCTGGAGATACTGCGGTTCCTGATCGACATCAAATGCCTCCGGGGCCGACGTTTGCATGCGGTATGCCAGTTCAAAGCTTTCTAACCGGGCGTTAAGATCGCGTTCGAAGGGACGCGATTGGGCATGTTTTTTATTGGCATCCTGGAGTGCGTCTAACAACGCCCGCTGTTGCTGATTCGTCAACTCCGCGGGTCGCTCAAGATTGTCCACTGGATGTTCCGCACGTGGATCAAGCGCCGTGGCCTGATACACGGACGGCAGAAAACCGGATGACCAGATGGGATCTCCTCCGCGTGGTTTGGTTCCGTGCATGACCACGTAAGCCGGCAGGTTCGCGTTTTCGCTACCAAGACCATAGGTCAACCATGAACCCATACTCGGAAACCCTTGACGAATCATCCCCGAATTAAATTCGAGCATCGCAGGTGTGTGGTTGTTTGACTGGGAATAGCACGAGTAGACAAATGCCATGTCATCGACATGCTTCGACATCTGTGGAAAAATTTCGGAGACCCAGGCGCCGGACTGGCCTTGTTGAGACCATTGAAAGGGCGATTTCAAACATTTGCCGCTGGTCGTGAAGAAGCCGGTTTTCGGATCCGCGCCGGCAAGGTCTTGACCGTCCCGTTTTTGTAATTCGGGCTTGTAATCAAAGGTGTCGACTTGAGACGGACTGCCGGTCTGAAACAACCAGATCACGGCTTTGGCCCGAGGCGTGTAGTGCGCCCTGCGCTCTGCCAGGGGATTGCTTTGGGGCGATTGGCCCGACACGATCCCCTCCTGAAGCAGCAAGTTTGTCAGAGCAAGCGACCCGCAGCCCAAACCGGCTCGTTCAAGAAATTTACGTCGCGTTGCGGGAGGGCCGATCAAGTGATGCTGCATGGGATGTTATTGCCTTGGTTGGATCGTCTAGAATCAGGTCCAAATTTCTAGCAGCAATCCCTCACTGTAGCCAGAGAAGGTAATCCGGACATAGTCATTTTACCAAACCTTCAGTCGATGTAAATAAATTCGTTCATACACAGGACGAGGTGGCAGAAATCTCGCATCGCAAGATCTTCCGCGTGTGCATTTTCGCCTCGCAAGCTTTGCTGCTGCTGAATGAATCCTTTCATGGCCGATCGTTCCGTGCCCGTGGCCGGGCGTGCGAGAGCCACTTGGTACACCCTGTCAATGGATTCCTCGATGGATACTTCCGAGTTGGGACGAACCCGGGCGGCAAAGGTTGTGGCGAATTCCCGAACACTGGGAGAATTGAGCAACGCGAGCGCCTGTGGTGCAACAGTACTTTGCTGACGTGCCCCGATTCCTTGCATGGTGTCCGGCGCGTCGAATAATTGCAACATCTGAATCAACTGGCTTCGTTTAACGGTGAAGTAGACGCTGCGCCGCATGCTCTTCGGGTCAAGCGTACCCGATCCAAACATCGTACGGTCCAATGTTCCACTGACTTCCAACAAAGCATCGCGAATAATTTCGGCTTCCAGGCGACGCGCGTTGCGTTTCCAGAGCAGTAACACCTCGGGGTCGTGCTGGTGACCACTGGCTGTCACTCTTCCGGACTGCATGTACACACCGCTGGTCATGATCAGCTTGTGGATTCGCTTCAGCTTCCAATCACCAGAAATCAATTCGCTGGCCAGCCAGTCCAGTAATTCAGGATGAGTCGGTTGGTCACCCTGCGCGCCAAAGTCGCTAGGAGTGGTTACAATGCCGCGACCAAAATGATGCTGCCACAGTCGGTTCACCATGACACGGGCGAGCAGGTGACCGGCACCGTGATCCACATCCGTCAACCATTCCGCAAGAGCCACACGACCCGGATGAGGTTTCTCGGCATCCCTGGAATTCTCAAGCCACCGCTGTTCTTCCTGCGCGGATCGCATTAAAACCTTCAGAAACCCTGGCTGCGCTTCGTCTTGTTTATTGTCAGCGTTACCTCGCCGCAAATGGTAAACCTTGAAGGTATCATCTCCAAACTGATACGTCTCACCCCGTACACGTGCAGCGAACACCTCCGTCAAATCAGGTTTGGGATGTTGCGATTCACTTCGAACCACCACCTGGTTCAGCAGCAGCCATTCCGAATCAAATCCCTTGTACCAGTCGATAACCTTCTGTTTTTTCTCATCGGTCCACTCTTCAGATTGACTGGCAAGAATCTGCCCCATGTCTGCTGGTGTGGAATCAAGGCCAGCTAAAAAGTAAAAACCGGTCGTTTCTTCCCGGTTCACAATCTTCATCAGCAGTTCATTGCGACCGGCAGCAAGCTGAATCGAAACCACTTCTTGACTGGCGGCAGCCATCTCGCGTCTTGTTTTATTGGCAAGTGTCTCGCGCCCGTTGACCCACAGTTTGATGCCACCGTTACTGCCAAGTGACAACGACAACACCTGCGGTCGGGGCGACTCGATCACGCGCAATAGATAATTTGCACAATTGTTTCCAGTGAGTTTGTCACTGTGGACCTGCCCGTCATACCAGACGGGCTGCTCATGCCACTCGAGCTTACCATCTTGCCACGATTTAGCGAGGTCCGTATCCAGTTCCGGTGGAAAGGATTCATCAAATGCGGTTGGATAGTCTTTGGCTGTAAAGGGACCGATGTGGTGCCAGGTTGGAAATTCCTGCTGTCTTAGCGCAGCCCCTGTAAAGTAGAATCCCGAGGAACCAACGTCGTTGACAATTTTCATCAACAGGGTATTGCGCCCTTTCTGAATTGGGACTTGCACCACCTCCTGGTCAGGAGCAGCCTCTCGCCCCACCAGGTTCGCCAACACTTCCCGGTCGTTGAGCCAAACTTTAATTGAGTCGCCGCTACCAATGTTCAGCCGGATGATTTGATCTTCAGCGGATTCAATCACACGAAAAACATAATGCGTGGTGTCGTTGCCGCTGAAGGTGTTGTGAACGATGCCGTCCTTCCAGTCCGGTTGCACCCTCCACCGCAGCGTTCCGTCCTGATAGGTCCTGCCCAGGTCAACCTCCTCCTCCGGTTCAAACACCTTCCTGTATGCCGGGCGGTAGTTCGTGCCGGTGAAGGGTCCCAGGTAGTGCCAGGCGTGGAACGTAAGTTTGGCAACCGGTGTTGCCACCTCCCAGCTGCCGGCCGCCATCCATTCCTCGAATCGGTCCGGTAACCGTTTCTGTTCATCTTGAGTGCGCTTGGCAACAAGCACCGCATGAGCAGCATCATGCGCAGTTTTCTCCTTCTGAAACACGACCGGCTGCATGTTGATTGCCGTGTCCGAAAATCCAACTTCGGCAAAGCAGGAAGCCATACGGTAGTAATCAAACTGAGACAGCGGATCAAACTTGTGGTCGTGACATCGACTGCACCCCACCGTCAACCCAAGCAGCGATGTGCCCAGTGTATTCACGATGTCATCAAGTTGCTCATAACGACTCCGCTCGCGTTCTTTCTGTGTCTGCTGAGTCGTGTAAGGACCGGCCACAAGAAAACCGGTCGCTGCAATTGAATCGACAGCATCCGTTGCTTCTGCGGTAGTGTCCACGTTCACGTTTGTCAGCAGATCTCCCGCTATCTGCAGCCGTACAAACTGGGAATACGGCATATCTGAATTCAACGCGCGAATGACAAAATCCCGGTAGTGCCAGGCATTGAGACGATCGCCATCGAAAGCGTAGCCATTGCTCTCTGCAAACCGCGTGATGTCCAGCCAATGCCGAGCCCAACGCTCCCCAAAGTGCCTGCTTTGGAGCAGCTCGTCGATGAGCTTTTCGTAAGTTGCGACAAGACCATTACTGGCATCCTGCACAAACTCTTCAATTTTCCCTGGAGAGGGTGGCAAACCCACCAGATCAAAGTACGCTCGTCGAACCAGCGTTCGCGCATTGGCAAGCGGGTTAGGCTCCACACCGGCCGTTTCCTGACGTGCCCGGATGAACTGGTCAATCGGTGTGAGGCACCATTGAGAATCCTCGACACTGGGAGGTGACGGTCGGCTCAAAGGCCGAAACGACCAATGTTGTCGCCCAGCTGTCAAATCGTTCTCGGATGCCGCACGAATCGCAACACCATCTCGAGAATCAGGAGCCCCCATCTCGATCCACTCGGTGAAATGGGCAATGATCTCATCCGGTAATTTTCCCTTGGGTGGCATTTCAAACGCTTCATGTTTCAGAGCGCTGATCAGTAGACTTTCGTCGAGTTGGCCGGGCACCACCGCCGGACCACTTTCGCCACCCCGACGAATGCCGTCGCGTGTGTCGAGCAGCAATCCGCCTTCGAGGTTGTTTTTCGCCGCAGCACCCGCGGAGTGGCACTCGTAACAGTGCGTCACCAACATGGGGCGGATCTTGACTTCAAAGAAATCCAGACCTCTTCGATCCGGTTCCGCAGCCGACGCCGTCAAGCCTGCCAGTAGCACTGTCAAAGACAGTATGCAGTGTTTCATGGGAAAGTGCTAAAGGTTTTCGCCGGGTGGCCAACAGGCCTCAACCCTTTGGAATATCTTACTTGGCAGTCGTAAAGAATAAAGCGTTTCAGCATATTGCTGAGCCGGCTTTCATTTTGTGAGCAAAGTTCACAGGGAAAAACCCGTCGAAAGCCTTTTATTAACACCACTTCAGTTTATCAGACCTGCTGACGATACGGAACGAGTGTTTCCAAAGAAACGTATTCCAAACAACCAAGCGGCTGTTTTCACCGAAAGAACAACCGTATCGGCAAGAGAAGCAGCGTGTGACCAGACTTTCGTCTGTTGCAAACTTTTCCCGCCGGCTTGAGAAACCCCGTCGTCCTCAGAGCGACCGCCAACAATCAAACAAACAGCCCCATTTCCGGCTAAGACTGCCATGCGCTATTGTTTAACTGATCGTACGGCGCCAAGCATCCCCTCAATGCACACGTTCCGTGAGGAACGGATCATCTGCAGAAACGATCGACTTTACGCCAGCAGTCCCCGGACAACCTGGCCGTGGACATCGGTCAAACGTTGATCGCGGCTTTGAAATTTATAGGTCAGCCGTTTGTGGTCGATCCCCAGGCAGTGCAGGATGGTGGCGTTCAAATCGTGGACGTGTACCGGATCTCGAGTGATGCTGTAACTGAAATCGTCGGTTGCTCCATAGGTTCTACCTCCGGCGATCCCCCCACCGGCCAACCAGATCGAAAAACAACGGGGATGGTGATCGCGGCCATAGTTTTCTCTGGTTAATTTGTCCTGACAGTAGATGGTGCGGCCAAATTCGCCGGCCCAGATGACAAGCGTGTCGTCAAGTAACCCGCGTTGATCCAAATCGCGGATGAGCGCCGCACTGGACTGATCCGTGTCGCGGCATTGCTCTGGCAGGCGGGTAGGCAAATTATCGTGCTGGTCCCAGCCGCGATGAAAGAGTTGCACGAACCGCACGCCCCGCTCGATCAGTCTTCGGGCCAGAAGACAATGGGAAGCATAAGTCCCGCGGCGGCGGGCATCCTCGCCGTACATTTTAAAGATGTGTTCCGGCTCATCGGAAATGTCAGCAAGCTCGGGAACCGATGTCTGCATTCGAAAAGCCATTTCGTATTGGGCAATCCGGCTGGAAATCTCAGGGTCACCAAATTCTTCCCGTTTGAATTGATTGAGCTGCTGCAGGTCGTCGAGAATCTGGCGACGTGTGTGGGGACTCATGCCGGGAGGATTGGAGAGATACAACACGGGTGCTCTGACCCCGCGTAGCCGCACACCTTGATACGCGGTCGGCAGGAATCCACTGCCCCACAAGCGTTTATAGAGGGGTTGACCTACCTTGCCGCTTGAGGTCATGGCGACAAACGCCGGCAAGTTCTGATTCTCCGTTCCCAAACCGTAAGACAGCCATGCACCCAGGCTTGGTCGACCGGCCCGCTCGGACCCGGTTTGCAGGAATGTGATCGCCGGGTCGTGATTGATCGCTTCAGTGAATAACGATTTAACGACGCAGAGACGGTCAACGACACCAGCGGTGTATGGAAGTAACTCGCTGATCCGGGTGCCACACCGTCCGTGATGGTCGAACGAATAGATAGACGGCGCAACTGGAAAACGGTCCTGATTGGATGTCATCGTGGTCAGTCGTTGCCCCTTTCGCACCGAATCGGGCAAATCGACATCGTACCAGTCCCGCATCTTTGGCTTGTCATCAAAAAGATCCATCTGTGCCGGCCCACCAGACTGGCAGAGGTAGATAACCCGTTTGGCCCGCGGCGCAAAATGGGGTCCGCCCAATGAACCGCCAGTCTTGATTCCCGAAGACGCAGAGGAATCCTCCGACAGCAACGTTGACAACGCCGCGCCACCGATCCCCACCCCCGTTTGTTGGAAGAAATGGCGGCGGGTAAGAAGCTGCTGATGTTCGATCTCAGGATTCATCTTGGGTCAATGTTACTGGATGAAAAACGTTTTTGAATGAAAAAATAAAGCGATTGGATGTGAACGACTGCGGCGTCGACTCCTGGCAATCGTTTGTGGGGGACCCACCCAGGGTGGACTATTCTCGATTGATCACCTCGTCCAGATTCAATAGCGTGTTGGCAAACGCCGTATAGGCCGCCAGTTCGGTTGCCGCCAGGTCTGGATCTGGTTCCGACTCACCCACATGAATCAGCTGGGAAGCGGCCTCCTCGTCATCCTGGTAAGTCGCCAGGTGGTTGTGTAATCCGGTGACCAGGACGTCAAGCTCTGCCTGGCTGGGATACCTGCAAGTCATCAGGCGAAAACCGAAACGCGCGCGTTCCCTCGAGGTGTCGCCTCCTTCGCGGAGGATTCGCCCGCCCAAACCGCGAGAGGCTTCAACGTAAATCACGTCGTTCATCAAGGCCAGTGCTTGCAGTGGGGTATTGGTGAGTTGGCGCCGCGAGACACACATCTCACGGCTTGGTGCATCAAAAACTTCCATGCCCGGCGGATGAATGGTTCGTCGCCAAAAGGTGTACAAACTGCGACGATAAAGATCTTCGCCCGTGGCAGGTTGATATCCCCCTTCGTAAATGCCCGAGGCGCCCCCTGCAATTTCATTCCACAAGCCCTCCGGTTGATACGGCTTCACCGAGGGTCCTCCCAAACGATCGGCAAGCAGTCCACTGACGGCCAGCGCCTGGTCACGAATCATTTCGGCGGAAAGCCGTACGCGGGCAAACGGAGCGAAGAGGTTCGTGTGTGTATCGGAACCGGCGGAATTCGAGACCAGGGTAGTATTTTTATGGGATGGCCCCATTCGCGAGGACTGGCGATAGGTGGCGCTGGTAACGAGCATGCGTTGGAAGGCCTTCACGTTCCAATCGAGTCGTACCAGTTCCGTGGCCAACCAGTCCAGCAGCGCAGGGTGAGTGGGCCGCTCACCTTGGGTTCCGAAGTCGGAAGTCGTCTTTACCAGCGCCGACCCGAAATGGATTTGCCACAGTCGATTCACCGTTACCCGGCCGGTCAGAGGATGGGCAGGATCGACAAGCCAGCGAGCCAGGCCTAAACGGTTGGGAGGTGCATCGGTCGGCAGCGAGGGCAGGCTGGCCGGAACTCCCGACACAACTTTTATGCCCGGCTGATCGTACTGTCCACGGACGAGCAGGAACGTATCGCGATGATCGCCGTCCTCCATGACCATCGTCTCGGAAACCTCTTTAAAAAATTTTTCCTTCTCCTTGTTCAGTTCCTCGCAGCGAGCCGGATCGTCGGCAGCGATGACCAGTTGGCGGTCGATGATATCAAGACGATGTTGGACCGCACGGCTGGGTACCTTGATCGTAGGTGGGGCACTTCTCCGGTAGCTTCCCGGCTCGGGTATTTGATTAAAGAAGGCAAACAGTTCGAAGAATTCCTGCTGTGTCAGTGGATCGTATTTGTGATCGTGACACCGAGCACAACCGACGGTGAGGCCCAACCAGGTTGCACCAACCGTTTCCAGGCGGTCAACGGCGTACTCGACGCGAAACTCTTCGGCAATCGATCCTCCCTCGCCATTGACCCGGTTATTTCTCAAAAACCCCGTGGCCAGATGCTGTTCGGGCTGACGATCCGGAAACAAGTCGCCCGCCAACACCTGGAGCGTAAATTGATCGAAGGAAACATTCTCGTTCAGGGTATCAATCAACCATTCGCGCCACCGCCACATGGTACGTGGTTCGTCATCCTGGTAGCCATCGGTATCGGCATAGCGTCCCAGGTCCAGCCAGACAACCGCCATTCGTTCCCCGTAGTGTGGAGAAGCCAGTAAGCGGTCGATCACTTTTTCATAAGCGTTTTCTGAATCATCACCTAAAAACGCTTCAACTTCTTCCAGTGTTGGCGGCAGCCCGGTCAGATCAAGTGTTGCACGGCGGAGGAGTCGCGTCTTTTCGGCCAGCGGAGCTGGTGCCCTGGCTGCGGCCTCGAGACGCGCAAGAATGAAATGGTCCATGCCGTGGCAGGGCCACATGACATTGGTTAATTCAGCCAGCGCCGGCCGCTGGGGGCAGATGAAAGACCAGTGTGGCGGTTGCGATGTATCCTGGCCGCCCGGCGATGCTGCCCTAATCGGTAACGTGGCCAGCGCCAATAGAACGTTGCTGTAAAGAAAAACCCGTAATTGGTGCGGCATGGGTCAGGGTCCGAGGCGATGATCAAGTACGGTCAATCTTACCGTCGCTTACCGTCGCAAGCCAGCCTGCTGACGGCCTGTCCATTATCACTTCTCTGAAACCGATTGACAAATGCAATCCTTCCAGGCCTGGCAATTTTTCTGCATGGCACCCCTGTTCCTGGTGCGGAAGACGGCTGGAAAAAAAGGGCGCAGAAGATCTGATCGACTATCGACCTCCCCAATCAATAGAACCGGTCAGACACCTGTGAACCACTCTGACAAGTCACCGAATTTGTCCGGATGAAGTCCCCTCTGGTCCACTAAGAACCGGTTGGGACTGGACCTTTTTCGGTTGTCACTTTCCCGGAAGTCCAACACGCGAACCGTCTCCAGACGTCCATCTTCCAGGTAACTGAAAAACTCAATTCCGGTAACGCACCCAGCGAACCAACTTGCACATTTTGCAGCCCTGCTCCTTTCTCGAGGCAACAAACAGCTTTCACAGGGTTCCGGCCCCTTTTCCAATCCCCGATTGATCGATGCCCCTTGGTATGAAAGAATATGGGAACATGCTTACCAAAGACCAGCTCCAACAATTTGATGAACTGGGCTATATTTTTCTGCCCAACACATTTTCCCGGGCAGAAATGAATGTACTGGGTCACGAGTTGCCGGGCGTGTTTGCTCAACGTCGTCCGGAAGTTTGGCGAGAAAAAAACGACGAGTCGGTGCGCACTGCGTTTGCGGCCCATCACTACAACGAAGCTTTTCGCCTGCTGGCGCACCACCCGCGAATGATTCAGCCGACCATGGAATTGCTGGACGGTCCGGTGTACATCCATCAATTCAAGGTCAACGCCAAAGCTGCGTTCGACGGAGACGTCTGGCAATGGCATCAGGACTATGGTACCTGGGCTCGCGATGACCTGATGCCTGAACCAAGAGCCATGAACATCGCGGTGTTTGTTGATGAAGTTACAGAATTCAATGGCCCCCTGATGCTGATCCCGAAAAGCCACAAGAGCGGTGTGCTGGAAGCCGGACACGATTTGGCAACCACGTCCTATCCTCTTTGGACACTCGACAAAGCAACGGTCACCCGTCTCGTCGAGGAAGGAGGCCTGGTGGCACCCAAAGGGCCCCCCGGCTCGCTGTTGATGTTTCATTGCAATCTGGTACATGCTTCTCCGGGCAACATTTCGCCCTGGAGTCGCACCATCGTCTACATCAGCGCCTGCCATGTCGATAATCACATACGCCGTTTTCAACGCGAAGAATGGATTGCGCACCGAGACTTTACACCTCTCGAATGTGAAGCGGATGATTGCCTGATCGCTTACGGGCAGCGGATGCAATCGGCCTCCTAAAATTGGGGTTCGTCGATGAACCTTTATCGCATGCTAAACCACCGCGAGAAACAAGGGCGACCCGTCCGGGTCGGTCTAATCGGGGCTGGTAAATTTGGATCGATGTTTTTAGCGCAAGCCCGTTTCACGAAAGGCTTGCACATCTTGGCGGTGGCTGATCTCTTACCCGACCGTGCCCGACAGTCCATGTTGAACACCGGTTGGGCAGACGAGCAACTGGAAGCAGCCGATTTCAGCCGGGCGTTCGCGACCGGTGCCACACACATCACCGACGACAGCCAGGCGCTGATCGCAGCAGACGGGCTGGATGTTGTTATCGATGCCACAGGGCATCCTGCCTCTGGAGTCAAACACGCCCGGTTGTGTCGGGAGCACGGGCGGCACCTGGTCATGGTCAATGTCGAGGCCGACGCGTTGGTCGGACCGTTATTGGCGCGACAAGCTGAGGCGGCAGGACTTGTCTACAGTCTGGCCTACGGCGACCAGCCGGCACTGATCTGCGAAATGATCGACTGGGCTCGCACCAGCGGGTTGGGTGTTGTGGCGGCGGGCAAGGGAACCAAGTACCTGGATGAATACCGCAATTCGACGCCCGAAACGGTCTGGCAACATTACGGCCTGACGGCCGAACAAGCGGCTGCCGGTGGCATGAATCCACAGATGTTCAACTCCTTCCTGGACGGCACCAAGTCAGCAATCGAGATGGCAGCGGTGGCCAACGCAACTGGATTAAAAGTGGCTCCTCAAGGCCTGACGTTTCCGCCCTGCGGAACCGACGAGTTGGCAACCGTCCTGTCTCCGCCCGAACTTGGTGGTCAGCTACATACGCGTGGTCAGGTGGAAGTGATTTCAAGTCTCTACCGAGACGGACGACCTGTGGAGCGTGATCTACGCTGGGGAGTGTTTGTAACTTTTGAAGCGCCGAGCGACTACGCTGCCCGTTGCCTGGGTGAATACGGTCTGTCGACGGATGCGACCGGCCGTATCAGTGCTATGTACAAACCGTATCACCTCATCGGTCTGGAATTGGGGATTTCGGTGGCCAGCGCCGCTCTGCGCAACGAGCCTACAGGCAGCGCGACCGATTTTGTCGCTGACGTGGTAACGGTGGCCAAACGGGACCTGAAAATGGGTGAAGTGCTTGACGGAGAGGGAGGATTTACAGTCAGGGGCCAATTGATGCCGTCGGCCGACAGCCTCACAGCCGCTGCACTACCACTTGGTCTGGCGCACGACATCCCGATGGCACACCCGGTCAAGGCAAACCAAATCCTCAGCTGGGACGATGTGGTGACTGATCCTGACGATGACACGGTGCGAACGCGCCGCGAGATGGAAATGACTTTCGCTTCGTAATGACCTGTCATACGGGCCTCGGAAACGACCGAAAGTGGCCTTCCGACTGGATCGCATTGGGCTCTCCGGAAAACATTCTCCTGCAGACCGCCCAGTGGAATGCCCGCACACCTAGGCTTCGCGCAGTGCCGATACAATCTCGATGCGTGCCGCGTGCCAAGCAGGCGCAATACCGGCCAGGGATCCAGCGATGAAAGAAACACCAATACCTGTCAGCGCCAAACGAAGCGATGGATGAAAGGCAACGGTTACCGCTTCGGCTCCCACAGACAGGCTACTGATTTTCAATGCAGCTACGGCAGTGGCTACACCCAGCGCTCCGCCCATCAGGCTGAGGATCACACTTTCAATGAACACGAGGTAAAACACCTGGAGCCACGAAAATCCGATCGTCTGCAGCAGGGCATGCTCCCGAATACGGTCCTGTACCGACATCACGGATGTCGTTGCAACCAATGCTAAGACCAGCCCGACACACGCGTAGCCAAGGTAACGGGACATGTGGATCAATTGTGTGAGATCGCCCAGGCTTTTTGCCTGAAACACCCCCTTGGGACGGGTATCCGTCTCCACCGGACCACCGAGAAACATGTCGTCAATCTCGGTACACTTCTCCGTGGCATCAGCATTCGGGTTTAACAGTATCTCAAACTGTGTCACGGAACCAACCAGATTGAGACCCTTGCCTCGCTGCAAAAAATCCAAATGTGAATAAATGTAATTCTCTTCGGCAGGATCGTCACTTTTGAAAATTCCGGCCACCGTCACGGTCAATTCGCCGATCGAAAACTTGTCGCCCGCCCCGATCCCCCGGCGCCTGGCGACGGAGCGACCTACAACTGCTGCATCTTGATATTGCTCGAATTCCTGCCAACTCCCTGACAATAACTCAAAGTCGCGGACTCGGCGAAGTTTCTCCGGTGGCAGCCCGTAGAACACAACCACATCGAGACTGGCTCGGCAGTTGTTGGTAAAAACTTGGATTGGCACCACCTCTCGCACACCGTCAAGACGGGCAATCTTCGTATCGTAATCCTGGGGCAGATGGCTCGTTGCCGGACAAAACTTGTTCGCTTGAAAAACAATCAACGATCCCTTGGACGCCTGTCGTCGTTGCAGGTCGTTCATACCTTCCTGCACGGCTCCGATAAAGCAAAAAACAAACAATGCAACGCCGGACCCGCTCACGGTCAAAATGGTGCGTGCGAGATGTCGCCACAGCATTTTGAGTATATATGGTATGAATTTGAACATGGTCGTAGAACCGGCTCTCTAACCAGCTGATTCGTTCCTCTCGGATACCACGGTCGGGGTGAAGGACTCGCCACCTGTTTGCACCAGTTTTCCGTGATCGAGTCGAAACTGCTTGTGGGCGATTTGCGCAGCTTCGGTATCGTGCGTGACCATCAGCAACGTCACGTTGAGTTGTTCATTCAGACGTTTCAGTAAATCGAGTATTTGATCAGATGTGTCTGCGTCCAGGTCGCCAGTCGGCTCGTCCGCAACCACAACCTTCGGGTGAGCGACGATTGCACGCGCAATACCAACCCGCTGTTCCTGACCACCCGACATTTGACGGGGATAATGGTCGGCTCGGTGAAGCAGACCAACAGTTCTAAGTGCAATCTCGATCCGTTTACGCCGTTCGCCGCGGGATATCGGCAAAAGCATCAACGGAAGTTCGATGTTTTCATACGCTGTCAGCACGGGAACCAGGTTGTGCGTCTGAAAAATAAAACCCAAGTAGGCCGCTCGCCACCTGGCCAGTTTGGTACGGGAGAGTCGTGTGATGTCGATGCCATCGATGATGATACTACCACTGTCGGGGCGGTCAATGCTTGCAACCAGGTTGAGCAGCGTGGATTTACCAGTCCCACTGGTTCCCATCAACGACAAAAATTCACCCTCTTCGATGTTCAGCGATACAGCATCCAACGGCGTGATTGTCTCGTTGCCTTTGTGGTATTGCTTGGTCACATTTTTGAGCTCGATGAGGGCCATTACCCGTTATCTCCTGTCGGCAGTCGGTCCCAGGTACCAGGTGCGCCGTCGTTCAAAACGGCATCGGTTCCGAGTGAGGCATCTTCGCCTGTGACTTCGATCCGGTCGCCATTTTTCAAGCCGGCGCTTCCATCAGAGATGATCCGGCTGGAAACGGTCAGGCCATCGGTGACTTCCACGAGACCATTGAAGCTGACTGCCCCGGTCTGAATGGATGTTTTACGGGCGATTCCATCTAACCGATCGGCGATCCAGACAAATGCTCCACTGTCGCCTCGATGAACCAGTTGTTGGAAAACATAAAGTTTCACTTCCTGCGATGGTTCTGACAATCGTTCCAGTGGTCTCGGTGCGAGGAACGTCACATCCACCAACATCTCTGGTTTGAAGACCGATGGCGGATCGGGAATTTCGACTTTAACTTGCAGAGTGTTTTTCTGAATGTCGGCCTCCGAACCGACAAAGAGCACCCGGCCGGTTAGTGCTGACGACAGGGCCGGGTTGTCGATCTCGACTGGTTGTTTGAGACTGACTTTCGGAATGTCCTCGAAACGGACGTCGACCCGCACCTGTAACATTTCAGGCCGGTATAACGTCACGATCGTGCTGCCGTCGTGGCCTTCCATCTGCGTCATCCCATTGCCGATGCGCGCACCCGGATGCGCGATCAGGCGGAAAACACGACCATCAACCGGTGAGGTGACGGTCATTCGATCCAGTCGCAACTGAGCTTCAGCAACAACAACACGGACTTGCGCAAGACGAGCAGTCGCCGCCTTGACCTGTGCCCCGGCTTCGTCCACTGCCTGGGTTTCGTTAGCCAGCAGCTTCAGCTGTGTCTCCAGTGCGTTCCTCCGTTGGGCAAACGCTGCCCGTTCTTTCTTAAGCGACTGAGAGCGATCGAGCAATTCTTCGACAAGTGCCTGGGCAGCATCGGATTTATTTCTGGCAATGTCGATTTCGACGGCGGCAACGACTCCTTTTGCAGCCAGCTTCCCATCGTAGTCTGTCTTCATCGCCGCATGGTCCGCCTCTGCACGCCGCAACTCGAACGGCAGATTGTTCACCTGCGTTTCAATCTTCGCCAGCAACGCTTCTGCTTCGCCAAGAGCAGCCTCAAGATGAACAGGTTGTCTGAAGCGGATCCTGGCCGCGGTGAGTGCAGCGTTGACTTCATCAACTTCTGCCCGGCGAAGTTCAAGGTCCGCCAAGGCACGGTCATGGTTGAGTTGCGCATCGTCCTTGACAAGTTCAGCAACCGGTTCGCCCGACTTTACCAGTTGATCCTCCACCACCAGCAACTTTGCAACCACTCCTGGCGCAAGTGCTGCAACACGAACTGGCGTCGGTCGGGGCTCGATCCAACCCGCTGCCTTGAACAGCGGCGTGCCTTCCCGCCGAACTTCTTCCATCGTTGAAAATACGGGTACCACCGTCACGGGTTTTGGAGGAAACAGCAGGTCACGTGATGCCCATGCCACTAGCGAAAGAAAGCCAGCAATCAGCAGCAGGGGAAACACATATCGACTCAACAGCTGCCGCCCGGGTCGAATACGGGATTGGCTGGTGCCACTTCGATCGTAAGCCAGTTCTTTCAGATCCACGTTGTTGCCCATGGTTCAACTCATTTCTTTTTCACGTAAACCCTGTTGGCAAGGACCGTCATGTTGCCCGCGTCATCTCGTTTTGCCTTACCTTGGACAATGACCGTGGACAGCTCTTTGATCTGAAGCAGTTCACGGGCGTCCGTTTTGACGAGATCGCCACGCTCGTCGACAATCTTCACGAGTGCAGTGGCGGTCGGGAGTTTTGATATTTCACAACAGTAGTCCCACGGCGTCGGGCAGTTGTCCCCTTCGATATCGCTGCAAGCTTTGAGCGATCCGTCAACGATGGAGAAAGCAGCACGACCTTCGATCCACGGATTGTGACTGCCACCAATCCGCCCGACGATGACGACGTTATCGCCGTCACTGGAATTTTCACGAACCTCGATGACATTGTTGGCAACTCCGGGCTCAACCGTGAGCAAAAACTTTGAACGGTCCACGGTAGACGCTGATGTTGCATCAGCTTGTTCCGATGCCGCAGGAACAGTCGCCTGTTGCGAGCACCCGATCAATAGACTGACCAGTATGGAAGCGGTGATGGTGATAACATGTCTCTTCATGATCGTCCTTTGTTGTGAGCCCGTCACCCCATGTGAATGGCGTAATATTCAAACTGCTTTCAACCCGTCAACGATAGACATCCTTAACGCTCGAATCGTCGGAGGAATGGCCCCAAAGAATCCGAGTAACAAACCAACGCCACAGCCGATCAAAACAGCGATGCTGTCGATGCGAAGTGTAAACGCTCCCATCGTGAATCGCACTGCGGCACCATTCACAAAAACCAGGGCAATCAATGCCGCCAACAGGCTTGCTGCTGCTGCCAGCAACAGTCCTTCCTGAATCAGGCTCACGACCACAGCTCTTCGTGAAAATCCGATGGTCTGCAATGTCGCGAGCTCCCGAATGCGGCCAACCACGGCTCCGTACATCGTGTTCAACCCCGCGAAAACGCCGGCTCCCGACACAAGCAAGACAACCAGCCATGCCAACCATCGCACGGGACTATAATCCTTTTGTAACGACGCGTAGTATTCCGTCTCCCGCATGGTCTGGAGTTCAAGATCCAACCGTTCTTTGCAGAACAAATCAAGGTCGGAAAAATCACCGTCGGGAGCTAGAGACACCGCGACAACGCTGAGATCCTGCCTTTTCATCGCCTGTTGCAGTTCAGCCAGACGACACCAGGCCTCGGATTCGAATGCCGACCCACCTGCAGAAAACACGCCGCTGATTCGCCATGTGCGACCCTCAAATGAAATAGTTTTCCCGACACGCGTCTCCGCTTCCGTGACTCCCAGCTTTGTGGCAGCCATGCATCCAATCATGACCTCGCCAGGTGCAGGCCAGTCTCCTTCTTTGATCTCGACCTGACTGCGAACAAGCAAAGCCGAGCGGTTGACACCACGAACGAGCCCCATCGACGCTTCATTTTTCCCTACGTGTACTTGCGTACCCAAGTACAACTCGGGCGACACATACTTTTGTCCAAACCGTTTCTGAATTCCCCCGACAGTCGCGGAGATCAGATCGCTGCTTCCCATCGGGATTGATGAGTATTCAAGGTTCGCGCCCATACCAAGCGAAAAAACCAACGCCGTCCGTGGATCACCACTGACAGCCAGCGACCGTTCCAGTCCACGAATGAACCCCACCACAACGAACACCAGGAAAACCACCGTCGTCAGCCCCACTAACGTCAGAAACGTTCGCAGCGGGCGCCGAAACAAATTGCGAATTGCATACTCCCAGGGGAGCAGTTTGAACCACACGATAAAATAACCCTGTCTAGACACAGTGGGGACGCCATCCGGCCGGCTCCACCAAGATGCGACGGTCACCGCTCGTAGCTGCCGGAGACAGAAAAATCACTATCCCTGGAAAAGCAATTAACAGAGAAAGGTCGCAAGCAGGCAGCAGAGAACTTTGCCCGGATTTTCACTGCCATCAGACGGCAGCGGCTGCGATTGAGTGTCGCTGCTAACGACGACTACCAGCAGATCCCTTCCCGCCATTTTCCGAGGAACCGGATTCCAATCCAACGAACGCTCAAGAGGCCAGCACGGTCGGCCGTCCGTGAAGACGGCGCCGCTGCAAATGCACTGACAACTGGAACAGGGCCCCTCGCAGGAGGATCGCTGACTGCTATCCTCGGAATCATCGGCCGGAGCAGGGCGCGCATGGGCACACTCGCCCGCCTGGCACTTGAGATCGACGACACCCGATTGTACCCGCTGACACATGCCTTGATTACAAACAAGCGGACAGGCAACCAGTGCCATCGCGGTCAGGATGCTGAAGATTTGTTGAAACATCGTTACAGCTCCGGTAGATACTCTCTCTATGTATTATACTTCAGAAATGCTTACCGGGCAACTGAAGGATGGTGCAGCCCACAGGAGGAAAGTCTACCAATTGCTTCACCAGCAGGTGTGCTCCCTGAAAAAACAACCCGTGCGGAGAGCCGCCAAAAGGATGGGAAACTAACGCGGAGCTAGACTTTCACTCAAAAGCTGGCCCTCGATCATCGTGGCAGCTTGGCGAAGTTCTCGCAATGAATCGATATAGGACAGATGAACCCGAATGTACGTACGTTGGCTGTTAACCAACGTGATGTAATCCACCTGGCCCGTGCGATAACCCTCCGTCACCAGGTCAAGTGACCGTTTTGACCAACCGAGGATGCGATCGGTATAGCGATCCACCTGCTGGCGCGAGTTGACGTAACGACGAAAAGCAACCGCCAAGCGGTCTTGCAAATCGAGTTCGATTCGTCGGACTTCATTACTGGTAGCGACCAGTTCCGAACACGCGCTCATGATATTACCCTGATTTCGGTTGAACAGCGGAAGCGGGATACCGGCCTGCACATTCGCCACGTCACTGTCGGTGGGAGCCATGTGCCGGATGCTGACTGACAAATCGACGTCAGGCACATTTTCTTTTCGCGCCCTGCGGATGGCCAACCGCGCCCGTTCAACCCGCATTCTGGCAGCGGACAGGTCGGGGTTTCGATCCAAAACCCCTGCCACGCAGTCTTCCCATTCCAACTGCGGAATGTTGCCGTCCAGTTGACCAACCAACGGATTCAACGGCAGCGACGGCTGGCCAACCACCATCGCCAGTCGCCGCCACAGTTCCACGTATTCATTCTTCGCATTCTCCAAGAGCAGCCACGTTTGTTCCGCTTCGATCTCGGCTTGTAACAAGTCGTTTTCACTTGTAAGCCCACCCTCCAGGAGCTTCTGGCTTGCCCGTACCAGGTCGTCGGCTACTTGCACCAGGTCGTGTGTCAATTCAACTCGCCGCTGGGAGACCAATACATCGTAGAACCGCAAGTGCACATCATTGAGCACACGTTGTTGCTGGGCGTCATAGAGAAAACGTGATTCCTTGAATTCCTTGGCGGCGATCGCCCGGTCAAGGGTCAACTTGTGGCCGGTAATGAACCGCTGACTGACGAATCCACCCTGTCCACCAGACGTACCAAGGTTTCCAACTTCTGTGCCATGGTAACCGGCGACGGGATTCGGATAAAAACCGGCCTGAACCATGCGGCCTCGTGCCATTCCGACACGTGCCATGGCACCGGCCAGCGTCGGATTGTTTCGCAGGGCAATTTCCTCAAAACGGGACAGGTCGTTTCCGCGGACGACGCCGTCCAACGCACCAGATCGTGGACCAGCTAGCGGCGCTTGGCCGCTAGCAACGGCGCACGTGACCAGCAGTTGAAACACAACGAGGTTTCGATGCACCTTCACCTTCCCCCGGACATCTTCTCTTGAAAACGCAACTTCCACACACCACAAGCGCACCCCTGCTTAACGAGTATCGGTTACCTTGACGCTGGCCGTTGTGGCGTCCCAACCAGCTCCTTGCATCCTGCCCAGTTGGCCTCAGTCACCAGAAAGCCTGGCAACCAATTCTGCCAGTCGTTGCGGGGCGCTGATTTTCAGCGAACGGGCCAAGGTCCAATGAGAAACTGGTGCCAATTCGGGAAGCTGCGAAGATTGGCAGCGCGCAACGGGCGAACCTTCACCCGGTGGAGACCGAACAGAGCGAGGAGAGCTCGCGGTCACCCGGCGCGGCTATCGGTCCCCGAATGCTGCTGGACTTCTTCTGCCGTGGCCGTAATCTGGCGGCAGAATCCGGTATGCATGCGTATATATTCAAGGTGTGCCGCTGCCTCGGGATTGGCATGCAAGGCAACTTCCACTCGTTGTCGCATTTCGGATGCCAACTCGTCAAATTCCTCGGACCAAACCGTGTTTTCTTCGACGATTAAGGCCTCCCGATAAGGGTCATACTTGTCAGCCATGGCGTGGATTATAAACTCCTACTGCGAAACCTACGATATTGCGTCCGTGTGTATGATAGCGAAATGACCATGCAAAAACAGGCCCGTTGTCGTTCTGGCAGTCTTTACCTGAATGGAAAAACAGCGATCCTCGTGATCCTTGGCCTAGGCCTGGGAGCTTCGTTGTTCGCCGTTTGGTTCAACTGGTCGAGAACTCATCGAACGCTGAACCGGCTGGGACCTGCTCAGTCCGTCCTGATCGCGCATGCTTCCCAAGTGAATTTCTTGCGGCTAAAAAAATCAACTGCCACTCAATTCCCGGACGAGTCGGAGCTGCTGATTCAAGATCAGCCGTTCGTCGTCGAGCAACAGCTTGACATCAGTACAACACCAGGCTTGACTCATCTGCGCCATGCACTCCTTCAAGATGCCAGTTATGTATGGCAGGCAGCGACCAAGCTGGCTCCAAACTGGCAATATGGATTGCAGTTCCGGGAACACGACCAAGGCGTTCTGCTCGTCTTCGATTTAAACGCACAAACCGGTTACATTGTGGAGAAATCTACCTCGCTGACAATCGGTGACCGGTTGGCCAAGGGATTGGACATCTACTTCCAAGAGGTTACAAAGCTTCAAGGGTGTGATTAAAGGCCGTCGTCCCGGATTCCGTGCGCCACGGTTTAATATTACAGGCTGATTTCATCGATTGACGAGCCTCCAACTCACGCGGGACTTCCGGGAAAACAAGGAGCTTGTGGACTGCCCGCCCTTCGGTGATGTCAGATCGCCCCCCCATTAGCATCTCAAGACAGCACGACGACCACTAGGTTTGGCTGCTTCTGACGGGCAACGTCTCGGTTTTCAACCACTCCAGCAATTCCCGGTAGCCTGCGAGTTCATGCGGCTGAAGCAGGGACGCGTGATCTGCGTCGGGAAGCAACAGGTAGCGAAGAGGCCCCCCGTAGGCCTCGCGGATGGGATGTTGGTAGCTTGGCGGCGCAACTGAATCCTGGTTGCAAGTCACAAAAATGGCCGGACACGTGCAACTTGAAGCGTTACGAATACTGTCGAACGCCGCAGGCACTTGAGCCGCGATGGCGCGTGAGCCAAGCCCCAGACTCCACCCTCCGTAGTGACCTGCAATCAAAAGGCCCAATGGAATCGGATTGCGAAGAATCAGTCCGGCAATCTCGTGACGGGCGGCAAGAAACAGGGCGGAAGCAGTCCCCAGACTGTTGCCCGTGATGAGAATGGGACGGTCGCCAGCCTGTGCCTGCAGGTACTCGAAGACGACCTGGGCCGCAACGATCCAGGTCTTCAAACTTGCTCTCCCCGAGCTTCCGCCGTAGCCAGGTGGATTCATGGCCCACACGTCTGCAGAAAGATCCGTCCAGAAATCCAACGGATGTCCCGTTTGCCGCTCGGCTCGACTACCCACACCACCCAGCTTGAAAACGTACAAATCGGGTAGGCCCGTCGTGGTCGCTGCAGAAGATGGGCCGAACCTCTGACACCAGACTTCCACCTGGCTCCTTCCGAACGGCACCATCCGGCGCTGCTTGCCCACCGCCGGGATGGGATTGCGACTTGGACGAAGGACCAGTTTGTCCGTCAGATAGCCAAGCACCAAGAGACTCCAATGCTCTGCGCAAGCGGGGATCCTTCGACAGCGAGTCGCATAAGTCATCGACTCCGAAGGGCGTTCTACACTAATGCACTCGTTGCCCCGGTTGTGCCCCGTCGTCGACGCCCAACATGAAGACGTCTTTACCTCCCGGACCCGCTGCAAGGATCATGCCTTCGCTGGTGCCGAACTTCATTTTGCGAGGCGCCAAGTTAGCAGCCAGCACGACCAGACGGCCCACCAGTTGTTCGGGATCGGCCGCTGCCTTGATCCCCGCAAAAACTGTACGGCGTTCATCACCACCGAGGCTCAAAGTCAGTTTCAGAAGTTTCCTGGCATCGGGAACATCTTCGGCTTGCACCACACGCGCCACGCGCAAATCGACTTTCATAACATCATCAAACGAAATCTCGTCGCAGAGTGGTTCTTCTTCCAAGGGTGCATTACTGTCCTGAAATGTCGATGTAGGGCCTTCTTCCATATCTTTACTTTCATTGATCATCGCTTCTACGTCCTTTTTCTCGAGTCTCTGTAACATGTGCCGGAACGGCTGAACAGGTGTTCCCAACAGCGGCTGCTTGGCTTGATCCCAACTTTGAATCGGTTCACTCAATAACTCGCCGGTCTGGTCTGCAAGACGCGGCAACACGGGTGCCAGATAGATGGCAATTTGTCGAAACAAGTTCAGCGCCACGGTGCAAACATCCTGCAAACGATCCGCTTGCGCTGGATCCTTGCGAAGATTCCACGGCGCTTGTATCTCCACGTAAGGATTGGCGCGGTCTGCCAGATCCATGATCAACCGCATAGCGCGATTGTAGTCACACATTTCATAGGCATTAGCGATTTCGTTCCCTATCTGGACCCCGCTGGCAAACAAACCGCCGTCCTCCGGATACGTCTCAGAGAGTCCCGTGTGGGCCGCGAAACGGGCGGTACGGCTGGCCAAATTGACAACCTTGCCGACCAAGTCTGAATTCACCTTATTAACAAACTCGTCCAGGTTTAAATCTAAATCGTCCAGACGCGCTCCCAGTTTGGTACTGTAGTAGTACCTCATGTAAGCAGGATCAAGGTGATTTAAATACGTCGAGGCCCTGACGAACGTACCTTTACTTTTTGACATCTTCGTGCCATCCACAGTCAAAAATCCGTGGATGTGAACTTGTTCCGGAAGATTGAATCCGGCCGTTTTCAACATGCCGGGCCAAAACAGGGTATGGAAATAGGTGATGTCTTTTCCGATAAAGTGATGGATTTTTGTAGCCGGATCGCGCCACCAGTCATCAAGCTTTTCGCCATGCTGCTGGCACCACTGTTTCGTGGCAGCCACATACCCAATCGGAGCATCGAACCAGACGTACCAGTAGTTACCCGGGAAGTCGGGAATCTCGAAGCCAAAGTATTCAGGTGGCCGGGTGACGTCCCAATCCATCAACTCCTTACGAGGGTTTTCCGGATTTCCTGCCTCACCCAGAAAATGACCCCTTAGATAGTTGGCAACCTCCGGTTGCAGATGGTTCTCGTTTTGAGTCCAGGCTTCCAGGAAATTGTGCAGCTTTTCCAATTGGATGAACTTGTGCGGATGAGTCCGCAGCTCGGCTGGAGCTCCCGATAAAACACTTCGGGGGTCAATGAGTTCCACAGGGGTATAGTTCGACAAACAACTTTCACAATGATCGCCATACTGTTCCTCAGCCTGGCAAACCGGACATTTTCCCCGTACAAAACGATCTGCCAAGGACGTTTTGGCAACAGGATCATACAGTTGTTCGACAGCCTTCTCGGTAACGAGTCCCGCATCATTGACTGCAGTCCAGAATTCTTCGCACAGTTCCCGGTTCTCCAAACTGTTGGTACTTCCATAATGGTCGAATTCAATTCCAAAGGCCGTAAAGTCACGCTGGTGCTCAGCGTGCATCGCCTCGATGAATTCCTCTTCCGTCACCCCCCGTTTTTTTGCACTGATCATGATCGCCGTTCCGTGCGTGTCGTCAGCACAAATGTAAATACAACGCTGACCCCGGAGCTTCTGGAAACGGACCCAGATGTCAGTCTGGATGTACTCCACCAAGTGGCCAATGTGAATCGGCCCGTTGGCATAGGGTAAAGCGGCTGTGACAAGGATCCGGGACGGTTTCATGAAGACTCCTGGCCTGCTGATCGAACAGGCTGACTTGCACCGGGAAGGCGGTCTCTCACCTGAGATATGGCTTGAAAACGTCTATTCCACAGACGGTCACCAAACAAGCCGAACACCGGTGAAATAGTATTTCCACCCCTGGCCTGGCTTCACGGGTTTCCGTTTGTTGCATTCATTCTGGCTCATCCAAGCGAGCATTTTAGCTGAGCGTGGCCTTGGGTGGGAGTGCGTCAGTTCTTTTCTTCTGATGGGCCTTCCATTTTTTGTACTTTGCTTGCGCTCCCAGCATTGGAAAAGCCCCCGGGTTTCCAAGAGAAATCTCCTCGGGGATCGTTTTCTCCACCGGCGGGAAATGCCTGTTCGGATGCCCTCTTGCTCCTGTCGGGGCGGCCCAAGCCACACATCACTCGCCTGCTTCCAGTTGTTTTGACGTCAACGGAGTGAAACCTTACACAAAAATCGCCTGTGGCCCACCACTGGCTCGCCAAGGTAACGGAGTGCTAGCCGCCTAAAAACCAAAAAAACATAAGGTGTTGGGGGGACAATGTTTGTGACACAATTGCAGGCAAATCCCGCCCGCGAATTGAGTATTCAGGCTTGAAAGGATCCCAAGAAGCAACCACTATCCTGCTCCTTCAATGTTGGGAGTCTTCGTTGGCAAATCCCGCCTTGGAACGATCGCTGTTGGCCCCGGACTGTCCAATGGGGCAGGGCGCTACTGGCGAACAACCGAGTCTGCTTTCGAAACCCCACGGCAACAGGAGGTTGCCGTAGACCGTGGTCTCGACCACCGGAAGCTGAACCTCCCCACTTGCTTGTGCATTGTCCGTGGTCCGTTGGCACGTTGCGCAAGACCCTTAAAAGTTTACGGAGAGAAGAATGTCCGCAGTGGAAGCACTCTTGCTGTTGAGTTCAGTTCTGGGGGCAAGCGAATTCGTACTGCTCGATTTCACAGCCGACTGGTGTGGGCCATGTCGCATGATGGAATCGACAGTCGCAAGACTCGACGCAGAGGGGATACCTGTCCGCAAAATAAACATCGATCATCAGCCAGAACTGGTGAGTCAGTACCAAGTTACCGCGGTTCCTTGTTTTGTACTGTTGGTGAACGGACACGAGGTGAACCGAGAAGTCGGAGCTACCAGCTACGAACAACTCAAGCAAATGGTGGTCCAGGCCAAGCCGAGAAAAAAGAGTCCGCAACCCGATCTCCGGGTTGGTCATACCTCAGGCACCCATTCAAGTGATTTTTCTGTCAGCCTGCAAAATGACGGAAACGTTTCGCCCCCACCATCGGTGTCAGACCTCCCCACGTCTGCGACGTCTCATAGTGTACCGATTTCATCCGACCACAAGGAACATTTGTTGGCCCGAGCAATGGCAGCCACGGTACGTCTGAAAATATCAGAGTTGAATGGCTCTTCTTGCGGTTCGGGTACCATCATCGATGTGCATGGCGAGGATGCGTTGGTACTCACGTGCGGACATATTTTCCGCGAAACGAGCGGACGTGGAAAAATCACGGTGGACCTGTTCTCGGAGAACGGGCCGCATTCTATCGCCGGTCAACTGGTCCGTTATGATTTGGAACGAGACTTGGCGTTGGTGAGCATTCGTCCGGGTGTCCCGGTACAGACGATGCGTGTAGCTCCGCGGGATTACCAACCCATACCGGGGCAACGAGTGCTGGTCACCGGTTGTGATCATGGCGGGGAGCCAATTTGGGAAGAGACAAAGATCGCTTCCATCAACCGGTTCCTGGGACCTCCCAATTTACAAGTCGTTGGTCAACCAGTCGATGGCCGCAGTGGTGGAGGCCTGTTTACAGAAGACGGGCTGGTTGTCGGTGTCTGCAACGCGGCTGACCCACTGGACAGACAAGGACTCTACTCGGCTTTAGAAGCGGTGCAGTTCGAGTTAGACCAAGCCGGTTTAACCTCTATCTACAAAAAACAGAACCAACCGGGTGACGTTGGTGTTGCAACATCCCCACTTTTTGCCACGGGCAGCCAGGCAGCAACTTCTAGTCAAACGTCGCAAGTGCAACCTTTGACCAACCGCACACAGAACACGTTCGTTGAACAACCAAAACCGGAAAACCAGTTGATCTCCGACACCTTCAGCAAAATGATTCCCCACACGGAAGAGTTCGGGCAGGCAGAACTCATCTGCATCGTGCGGTCGCCCCAACAATCCGCAGGAAAAAGCCAGGTTTTTGTGATCAATGACGCATCGCCCGAATTGGTTCGGCAGTTCGCTAAAGAAATGCAAACCAAGACGACTCTGCTTAGTACAAACGCCTCGCCAGCTTCTGGTGCTGGAAAGAGTCCATCCAAAAACCTCGCCAGCCCGACTCCTGTCATGCGCGCTCAGTCCCCGAACGGACTGTTTCAAGCTTTTCAGCATGTCCGTAGGGCAGACCCCGCTGCGTTACCAGACTGAACCGGACGGGAACCCTTCTGAACGTTCATCTGCAAGCCGTCGCCAGTCACGTCGCGACGGCAACACGAGTTGCATTGTCAGGTTGGGAAAACCAACTCTGCACGACTTCAAACCAGTGTGCATCCAAACCGCTCATCCCGAGAAAAACGGCAAGGAGTCGCCCACCACCGTCATTTTTCTGACCACCTCTTAAGGAACGAATCTCATGCCGTAAGCGGGAAAGCAGAGCATGGGAATGGCCAAAGAGAGCAAGCCGAGTGTCCAGCGAACCGGCCCTAACGGCATGCTGTCATTCGACGTGGGAGGGTGGTCCGCACCAAGAAGAATCACAATCAATAACATCAAGCACCAGATTCCCGCATTGGCCAAGACCACAAAACTAATCGCCACGAACAGGAATCCTCGAGCGATCCAGTGGGCCCTGGGTTTTCCGAACAGGGTGTAGATCACATGGCCACCATCCAATTGACTGACGGGTAACATATTAAGGCCGGTGATAAGAAATCCAACCCAACCTGCCATAAAAAAGGCGTTCACCTGGCTCGAAGCAATTTCTTCTGAACGAATTAATCCTGTGCTTGGCTGATATCCTTCAGGCTGCAAAAAATCCAAAAAGGCATTGGCCAAAATTGGGGTGCTCAATTTGATTCCCGCACCAGGCGGTTCACCTTGCAGGTCCAAGCGTGAAATGCCGACCCAGAGAACGGGGATGGCAATGACCAGTCCGGCAATTGGTCCGGCAATACCAATATCAAACAATTGACGTCGGTTGGCACGCAGGCCATCCATACCAATCACCGCACCCATCGTTCCGATCGGAGTGATCGGCAAGGGAATGAAGAAAGGCAGACTGGCCGGGATGCGATAGCGAACGGTTGCCAAAAAATGACCCATTTCATGAGCCGCCAAAATCGCCAGTACACAGACCATGTAGATCAAACCTTGATCCCAATCACGAACGATGGTTCGGCGGATCGACATCAAGTCCGTCGTGAGCAAAACATGCGGATCCCAACTCGCCGCACCCGCCCAAAACGTTGACGCACAAGTAATGAAGAATAAAGCGACTGGCAGGCGGATTCGCCGTGAACGCCGCGAAACCAGGTGCTTCTCTTGAAGCAGGGGTGCCTCTCCCACAATGCCACCGTATCCCGCAGGCGCGGTAGCGGGGTCAGTCATTTCGGCCCCAATGATTTCACCCTGCAACTGGCCGACTGCCGGGGGTTCCACATGTTGGGGCGGTCGGCCCGGTGGAGACTGGTCACTCGGGAATTCATGTTGGCTCATGGTATCAGCATACCACAGAAGCTGGTCTGCCAACTACGGCGACTGGAAGGGCTGCTCCCGTCCACTTCAGCCGATTGACAGAGCCGGATGGTCTTCTCGGTACAACGCTCAACAACGGGAATGAAACCAGGTCGTGTGGTGCCGCTGCGAGAAACAATCGGCTCGAAAACAGATGAAAGGAAGGGAACAATCGACACAGCGGCAGCAGAAAAACCGGCAGGCCAAAGAAGAATTCCGTCAATCCGAAATGCCCGTAGCGAAGGTGAGTTCTCTAGCCGCTAGTGAGTGCCTCTGCCTTCTTCTTCCTGGAAACCACATCTTCCTGAATGCTGACCGGGACACGACGATAGCGATAAAATTCCATGGTGAACGTGCCCTGACCTTGAGTCATGCTGCGCAAGTCGGTCGAATATCCAAAGGTTTCAGCTAACGGGAGTTCCGCCAGGATCACGGTGACGTTGCCATCAAACTCCGTCGACAGGATGATCCCCCTGCGACCCGTGAGATCGCCGGTAATAGAACCTTGGAAATTCGCAGGCGATTCAATTTCAACCTTCATGATCGGTTCCAACAGCACCGGTTTCATTTTTAAAAACGTATCTCGAAAACACAAACGGGCAGCCGCTTGAAAAGCCATGTCCGAACTATCGACCTCATGGTATGAACCATCTTCGACAAATGCGCCGACACCGACAATGGGAAAACCTGCGATGGGACCTTTGAGCAAAGAGGCTCGAAATCCTTTTTCGATAGAAGGGATGTACTCCTTCGGAATTCGGCCGCCGACAACCTTTTCCTGAAACACAAAATCTTCCTCGACATCAGCAGCAAGTGGTTCCAGTTTGCCCACCAAATGAGCGTACTGGCCGGCACCTCCAGTTTGTTTTCTGTACTTGTAATTGAACGTGGCTGCCCGAACGGGTGCTTCGCGGTAGCTAACCGACGGTGCTCCTACTTTAACCTCCACCTTATATTCCCGCCGAATTCGCTCGACATAGACTTCCAGGTGTAATTCGCCCATCCCGGCCATCAACGTTTCTCCTGTTTCCTGGTCAGTGGTCACCCGAAAAGTAGGATCCTCCTTACGAAAGCGCGCGAGTGCCTTGGCCAGACGGTCACCATCAGCCCGCTTGAGAGAACGGACCGCGATCTTGATGACGGGTTCCGGAACAAACATATTTTCCAAGGTGCAATAGCCAGCCTGCTCCGCAAACGTATCACCACTGGTCGCGTCAATTCCCGTCACAGCAACGATGTCTCCAGCCCTCGCCTCGGCGACCTCTTCACGACGATCAGCGTGAATTCTGAGAATCCGGCTGAAGCGTTCTTTTCTCGATGTGCGCTGATTCACGTAGGTGTGACCTTTGTGAACCGTCCCCTGATAAATCCGCATAAAAGTCAGCTGACCATACGGATCGTCAACAATCTTGAAAGCCATGCCAACCAACGGCTTCACAGCGTCACAAACTAAATGAACCGACGTTTCCGGGTCCTGGCAACTCGAAGCATTAATCATTCTTTCTTCGGGAGAGGGCAGGTAACGAATGATGGCATCCAGCACCGGCTGAATTCCTTTGTTTTTAAGTGCGGATGCAACAAACACGGGTGTTACGCTCAGAGTTTGGACCGCATCACGCATCACTCGGTGGACGAGTTCTTCGGAGACCTCTTCTTCCGACAACAATCGCTCCATCAGGTCGTCACTATACATTGAGAGGGCTTCGAGCATGTGCTGGCGGGCAAGTTCTGACCGGGTAACCTCTGCAGCAGGAATCGGTTCGGAGCGAACGGTCTCACCCCGGTCTCCATCAAAATAAAGTGCCCGCATCGCGACCAGGTCGATGACACCCTCAAATTGGTCTTCCTTACCAATCGGTAACTGAGCAAGAAATGCATCGCAAGCTAGCTTCTCGCACACCTCGGAACAAACTTTCACCGGATCGGCGCCAATCCGGTCCATTTTGTTGATCAATGCCAACCGCGGGATGTGATAGCGTTTCATCTGACGATCGACGGTAATTGACTGCGCTTGAACTCCCCCAACGGAGCACAGGACCAGGACCGCCCCATCGAGTACTCGCAAACTGCGCTCAACTTCCACGGTAAAATCTACATGGCCCGGGGTGTCGATCAGGTTGATACTGTGATTCTCCCAGGCAACGGTGGTGGCCGCACTGGTGATCGTGATGCCACGTTCTTTTTCCAGTTCCATGTGATCCATGGTGGCCCCGGCACCATCGCCATGGACTTCTTCCATCTTGTGGATGCGTCCCGTGTAGAACAACATCCGTTCACTGAGCGTGGTTTTTCCGGAATCGATGTGGGCCGAAATACCCACGTTTCTTAAGTTTGAACTCTTCATCAGCACGTCATCTAAAGTGTTTGAAAAACTGACCCCTGACTCAGACGGGGTGGAAGTCTCGTGTTTCATTCGGGACGCAGTCGCTCGCCTGCCGGTAGTACAAAAATGCTGATCCTGAGGCCAAATACAAGACCGCAAAACTACCATGGCATCGGATTTCTCTTCCCTTTTTGGCTCCAGGATTCCGAAGTTACTCCCGGCACGTTGGAAAGAGCACGCCACCAAACCCCGATCATAAACCATTTCGGCTATTGGAAAACAGCAATTGAGGCGAATCTGTTGAAGTGCCTTTGACCAGGGACCTCGCTACCGATAGAGTTGACACCCAACTGCAGCCAATCACATCGGTAAAAAGGCAATGAAGGTTCCCGTACAGCATTCGCAAGGAGCGAACCAGCAGATGGGCCCTCCCCCCGAAAACACCGTCTCACTGGCCCAAAAGCATCCCTGGGCCGTTTTCATTCTGCCGTTTGTCGTGTACATGTTGTTGGCCAACATCGAACCCACACGAGTGGAACTGGATGCTGGGCCCGCCTGGAAGTGGTTCGGCCTGTACTGGAACGACCTTGCCTATCCGGCCGGCTACACGATCCGACTGGCAGTCACGTTGCTAGTCATGCTGACTCTGTATGCAAGATATCGGCAATTCCCGCTCAAATTCAGCCTGCTGTCTGTTGTCGTGGGGATTGTAGGAGTGGTTCTCTGGGTTGGACTCTGCAAACTTGACATCGAAGAGAAGTTGTTTCCGAAAATTGGGCTGGGCAGCTTGACGGACCTTGGAGGGCGGGCGGCCTACAACCCGCTGGAAGCCCTGGGGGGCTATCCCCTGTTACTGTGTGGGTTCCTAGTGGTGCGTTTTATCGGGTTAGCACTGGTCGTGCCCATCATTGAGGAATTCATATTACGCGGATTCATCGTTCGCTTCGTGTTGAATCCCGAAGAATGGCTCAGTCTTCCGTGTGGTGTGGTGAATCGTGTGAGCCTCACACTTCCGGCCGTTTACGGATTACTCAGCCACCCGGCAGAAGCGCTGGCTGCCGTGGTATGGTTTTCATTGGTAACGTGGCTGATGGTTCGGACTCAAAATCTTTGGGATTGTGTCATGGCACATGCCGTGACCAACTTTCTGCTGGGGATTTATGTGCTAACGTCCGGCGACTGGGAACTCTGGTAAAATCCCGGTCCTGCACCGGGTGACGGATGATTTCATTCCACTCCGGAACGTCCTTTCACCAAACGAGAACCCCCTGCTATCCTGAAACGTGGGAGGAGGAAGGACTTGTTTTCGGGAAGGTGTGCCAGGGATTGTGTGACCCCGGACGGGTACGTTCAGCTGTCGGAACTACAGCCAGGGCCGAAGCAAATCCGGAAGCGGCCACATCTTGATGGAATCGACGACCCGCTCGCCTCACATCTCCAAGTGATACAGGTTGAGTGAATCAGGTTGTTGGCTTAGACTGAGAATCTGCCTTGATTTTTAGCCAACCCGTTGCCACGAGCCCCTGCCTGATGTCCAGTTTTCACCTCACCCACCTGAAACTGCTAGAGGCAGAGAGCATTTACATCATTCGCGAAGTAGCGGCGGAATTCAAGAATCCCGTCATGCTCTATTCCGTGGGCAAAGATTCCTCCGTGATGGTGCAGTTAGCTCTGAAGGCCTTTGCCCCTGCCAAACCTCCTTTTCCTTTGTTGCATGTCGACACGACTTGGAAGTTCAGCGAGATGTATGCTTTTCGCGAAAACTATGCAAAAAAGGAGTTGGGTCTGGAGGTGTTAACCTACATCAATGAAGAAGGTTTGAAGGAAGGTATTCATCCGCTGGAACACAGTGGCAAGCACACGACACTCATGAAGACTGAAGGCTTGAAGAAGGCGCTGGAGAAATGGGGTTTCGATGCCGCCTTTGGTGGAGCCCGGCGCGACGAGGAAAAATCGCGGGCGAAAGAACGCGTCTATTCGTTCCGTGATCAACACCATCGCTGGGACCCCAAGAATCAGCGTCCAGAACTATGGAACCTGTATAACAGTCGAGTGAACAAAGGTGAAAGCATTCGCGTGTTTCCCCTTTCCAACTGGACGGAGCTTGACATCTGGCTGTATATCCACCTGGAGAACATTCCGATCGTGCCTCTTTACTTCGCTGCGCAGCGTCCTGTGGTGGAACGTGGTGGCATCATGATTCTGGTGGACGACGACCGTTTGAAACTGGAACCGGGTGAAAAACCTGTTGAAAAAATGGTCCGGTTTCGTACGCTCGGCTGTTACCCACTGACCGGGGCAGTCGAGTCAGATGCTACAACTTTGCCAGACATTATTCAAGAAATGCTTCTCACCACGACCAGCGAACGCCAGGGCCGAGTGATTGATAATGACGACGAGGGCACGATGGAAGACAAGAAAAAAGAAGGGTATTTTTGAGTCACCAATCGGATCTCATTGCAACCGATATTCACGCCTATCTCGAACAACACGAGAACAAGGAACTGTTGCGCTTCATCACTTGTGGAAGCGTCGATGACGGCAAGAGCACGTTGATCGGCAAACTGCTCTATGACGCAAAAATGATTTATGAAGATACGCTGGCAACCATCCGCAAGGATTCGGCCGTACATGGCACGACCGGCGATGACTTCGATCCTGCACTTCTGACAGACGGTTTGCGAGCCGAGAGAGAGCAAGGAATTACGATCGATGTCGCTTACCGTTACTTTTCTACCGCCAAACGAAAATTCATCATCGCTGATACGCCCGGCCACGTGCAGTACACGCGTAACATGGCAACCGGCGGTTCTACGGCCGACTTGGCCGTGATCTTGATTGATGCCCGCCATGGTGTCGCAACACAGACGAAACGCCACACTTTCATCACTTCCCTGCTCGGCATCCGGCACATTCTGGTGGCGGTCAACAAAATGGACCTGGTAGACTACCAGGAGGAGGTTTTCGACCGTATCTGCTCCGACTACAAAGATTTTGCTTCTCGACTGGATGTTCCTGACTTGCACTTTATGCCCCTGTCCGCACTTAAGGGAGACAATGTGGTCAGTGCCGGTGAGAACATGCCCTGGTATGAAGGCAAGACGTTTATGGGTTTCATCGAGACCGTTTATGTCGGCTCGGACAGGAATCTGGAAGACTTCCGCTTCCCGGTTCAATTGGTAAATCGGCCCCACCTCGACTTTCGCGGTTTCTGTGGCACCGTCGCTTCTGGAATCATTCGTCGAGGTGACGAAGTGATGGTGCTCCCCTCACGAAAGACCAGTCATGTGAAATCGATCGTTACCTTTGATGGTGACTTGGAAGAAGCCTTTTCTCCTCAGGCAATCACCCTGACGTTGGAAGACGAAATTGACATCAGCCGGGGTGATATGATTTGCCGACCGGGAAACATACCTCGCCTGGCACATAGTTTCGATGCCACGGTGGTTTGGATGGCCGAGCAACCTCTGGTTGCGGGCAAGCAGTACTTGTTCAAACACACAACAAAAATGATTACGGGAACGATTGAAACTCTGCGATACAGAATTGATGTCAACACCCTGCACCGAGAAGACGCTCCCGCACTTCAATTGAACGAAATCGGACGCTGTACAATTTCCCTGGACGAACCAATTGCACACGACGGCTACCGGAGAAGTCGTGCCTCCGGTGCCTTCATCGTGGTCGATCGTCTGAGTAATGTGACCGTCGGTGCGGGAATGATTCTGAATCGCACAACAAGCGATGAAAGCCGTGATCATTGGGAAGACCAGTACTCTGAAAGCTTGCACAAACATGACAGTATCGTTACGCCTGATCAACGCAGCGCCCGCTTCGGCCAAAAACCTGTCACCGTGCTGCTGACAGGACTGTCCGGTGCCGGGAAAAGCACCCTTGCCTACGCGACAGAACGCAGGCTTTTCGATTCAGGACGAGTTGCTACCGTACTGGATGGACAGAACATGCGGCGTGGCATCAGTAAAGATTTGGGGTTCACGGCTCGGGATCGCAGTGAAAATCTACGCCGCAGTGCTGAAGTGGCACGCCTGATAAACGATGCGGGCCTGATTTGCCTGTGCGCCTTTGTGTCACCTCAAGAGGAAGTACGCCTGAAAGCCGCCGAAGTCATTGGACCTGAACAATTCCTGGTCGTACACCTGAACGCACCCCTGGAAGTCTGTCGCCAGCGCGACCAAGAGGGACTGTACCCTCAAGCCGATTCCGGTGACATCGCTAATTTCCCCGGTGTTTCAGCCACCTACGAACCGCCTCATTCGCCGGACCTCGTGCTGGCCACCCATGAATTGTCTGTTGACCAGTGCGTGGACAAATTAATGTCTCTGCTGGTCGAAAAAGGGGTGATTGTCGGCTAGTGGAGATTGATGATTTCGGAGTCGCAATCCACGTCAATCTTCGTCCTGCATCACTTTCTCTACGCGTCTTCAGATGTAATACATGTCCTCGGTTTGACCGGTTGCCTCTTCCAGTAAATCGGCCAGGGTGATCGCGTCAAGCATATCCTTTTCCGTGGTGGCGACTTCCGTCCAGGCCTGCGCCAAGGAGTCCGAGATAGGCGTTTTGACGGTGGCGCTGCTTTCAATGAGACCCCGGGAACCTTCCACCACGGACATGACTTCGCCCAGGGAGACCTCCTTGGGATCGCGGATCAATTTGTATCCGCCAGTGGCACCGCGTGTACTGGAAACCATGCCGGCACTTTTGAGCTGTAAAAGAATCTGCACCAGAAATCGAGCCGGGATTCCATGCGTCTCCGCAATTCGGCCAATGCGTACCGGATCGCCCGAGCCGTAGCTGGTCGCCAAATCCATCACCGCGATACAGGCGTATTCCGTGCGAGCTGAAACGTTCATAGTGTGTTGGACATTGCAAAGTTTGACAAGGACTCGACTGTTCTTTGCTTCTCCTGCTACTTCTTGAACTGGCCTAGTGAGTGCAGTCCACATTCCGTCTTTTCCCTCCCACTCCAGCGTCCCGCCCGCTCGTCTTCGCCAAACAATACCGCGCGGGTACAGGGTTGGCAGCCAATGCTGGTAAAGCCCTGGTCGTGTAACGGATTGTAAGGAATCTCATGATCGACGATCATCTTCCAAATATCACCTGTGGTGCAATTGGCAAGAGGATTAATTTTGACAAGCTGAAAACGATCGTCCCAGCTAATAATCGGTGCTGTGGCACGGTCGGGACTCTGGTCGCGACGTATCGCGCTGATCCAGGCATGTTTGCCACGAATTGCTTTGCGGAGGACGACCACTTTACGTTCAAAGCAGCAACGATCGGGATCCGACTTATAAATAGGGCCGCCATGCTGCGTTTCAAATTCCTCGACCGTCAGTTTTGGTTTCGCCAGGTCAACCTCGATGCCATACCGTTTCGCAATTCGATCGCGCAGTTCAAGCGTCTCGGGAAACTGGTAACCGGTGTCCAGATTAAAGATGTAAGTCTGTGGTCCAATGTCGGCCAGCAGATGCAGGACCACACATCCCTCGGGTCCGAAGGCTGTCGCCATCGTCAACTTGGACCCAAAACGCTCGACCGCCCACTGGAGAATCTGCGCGGGTGTGGCTGTCTCCAGCTTTGCGCTTTCCGCCTTCAATTCCTTCAGAAGCTGAGGCGTGGGCTGCAAGGGAGGGTCCGCCGCCAGGGCCCCCTCCGGTAATCGTTTTTCTGCCGGCGTTCTTTTTGCGCTAGTCGACTGCTGACTCGTTGGCCTGTGCAACACCCCCGGTGATCCCGCACCCCGCCCTGCTCGTGACATACCTGGCATCTCCGGTCGACGTGCCGTCCCGGAAGCTGTCGCTACCGGGGAAACCGTCGGGTTACGCGGTGGTACTGCTGATGTGGAACGTTTACCAGTACCTGACATCTGTCCATGACCTTTCTAATCATAACTATCTTAGTCATCAAAGTCAACTATGGGATCTACTACAGCATTTATCGTCCCATCGGGTTGGGATTCTTCAGTTGGTAACGAATTTGCCAGCCCCCAGACAAGATCGCCTGCAGAAGGTGCCAGCAAACGGCTCCGCTGCACGTTTTGACCGCAGAAAACCCGACTTTTGTCACCCGGTTGGTGGAATGAACCGTTAAGCCAGGCGATGGCGAAGGGTGGTTACGGTCTCACTTCGACATCAGCGGTATCACTCCATCCCAATTTTCTGGCGGGGTACGATTCTGTTGCGCGATATAGACAGTAAGAAAATCTTTCGCACGGTCGATTGCTGGAACATGGTGAAGTTGTTCCAACGCGATGGGCCAATCGCCCTGCAAAAAAGATTCCACAGCCGCTTCGTAATCTTCAATGTGCTGATCGGTCAGTTGCGGAAAATCTTCCTCCGGTGGAAGCAATTCGCTGACTTCAACCCCCTGCTGCATGCCATAGGGTCGTACTACCGCCAGTCGTCGTACCCGGGCCACGTTTTTAGAGACATGATTACGCACGTAGTCGGCGGTGCACTGATCCAGCAAAATACCCACCCGTAAAGTTTTGGTCATATTTTCAAGACGCGATGCCAGGTTCACGACAGGACCAAACACACTAACCTTGACTTGATCGATCGAGCCCAATTTGCCAGCAACGGCGCGCCCGGTGGCCAATCCCAGTCCAATTCGAAAATCGGCAAGCGGGTGACCGGCTTGCCTGGCAGCCAACTCGAACTCGGCGCGGATCGTCAGTGCCGTGGTGCAGGCCCGCAAAATGGCGTCTTCTTGCGGAAACGGCCAACCCCAAAAACCCATGGCCGCATCTCCGTGAAAGTCCCCGACAACGCCGCCCTGCTGTAAAATTTCCTGTGTCATGACGCCCATTGCTTGACTGACTCGTTCGAGCAACCCCAGCAGGTCGTCGGCCTGCTGTTCACTCTGTTGGGAAAACCCACGCAGATCACAGAACAAAACCGACACATTCGTTTCACGCGGCGCCAGAACGACCTCGGGATCCTTGCCAGCCAGCGCTTCCAACACAATGGGAGATAAGAACTGCGCCAAACCGGCAAGTCGCCGAACATCGAGCAAACTTCCCAAGGTTGTGGCCGCCAACTCGGTGAACTTAACGTCATCCCGCAAGTCCAGCGGGTCAGAAACACGAGCATCAGCAGTGACTACAGCATCGAAACTACCGGCGATATAAAGGACCCAGTCTCGGCAAGCATCGCCCGAAACAGGGGTAGCATAGGCCCAATCGACATTTTCGCTGGCCGTGAATTTAGCTACGCCAGGAGTTGACTTCCGGTTCCAGACATGCACCACGCTTTCACGCTGCCCAAGTGCCTGGCGAATCAGTTTTTCGCTGGGACGAAATTCACGATGCGGAGTGATACGTCGATCCCAGTGCAGAATTCGCGATTGTGTGCCCGACAAGTCATCGTCAACTCGAACAATAGCAGCTGCGCCAGCCCGGGAAACACCCGAAAGCAAAACATTCACCAGTCGGGCAAAAAGTTCGCTGTCGGTCGACGCACCACCAATGATTTCAGGCAATCGCGACAGCACCTGAATTCGCTGATCCGCATTCCGGAAAGCAACCTGACGCAAGTACTCGGGACTGAACGTTTGCTCGGTCACGGGTCGCGGCTCATCCGAACTCACCTGAATTTGCTCATCCACCAACGAGAACGTCGTGGTGCCGACCACAAAATGATCTCCGGCCTGCATGCTGAAAGACTCAACACTTTGACCGTTGACGAAAATGGGGTTACTGGCAGTGGGCAACCTGCGGACGCGAGCCTTCCCGCCACTGCAAACCAGTTCGACATGCTGACGGGAAATCTGATCGTCCCAGGGTACTGACCAAGCCCCCGAACCACGTCCCAGCACGATCACCTGTCCCATCGGGGCAGGACGTCTCCAGCGATGTTGTGATTGGACACCTTGTGCAATCAGATCAGGCATACCGCAGAGTGGTTGCGTGGAACAATGCGACTGATTGGCCGTTGCTCACGGTCATCGTGATGAGCGAAACGTAACATACGTTCGGGCCAAACCAACTCCCACCAGCACCCCTAACAGAAAAACAATGAACAAGGGGCCGGCTTCGTAGTTTGTTATGTGAGATAAAAACGTCATTCTGTCTACTCTTGATTCTTTTCTGTGATACGTCTTGTGGTCATACTGGAAAAGGATGTGAGTACGGAGAGTTCTCCGTTCCTCACCATGCTGCCTCGATTTTGTTGCCAAAATCCCCGAACTATAAAATAATACGAACTGCCTACGACTACCAAGAACAAACTCAATGCCAATGCCCCTAAATGTAACAAATCTGACGTCAGGTCGGTAATAGGGGTAATCCCGGCCGCCTGATCCTGCTGAATCAAAACCAGCAGTCCGGGCGCTATCGGCCCTCTTCGGTTAGGCTGACCACCCATCATACTGCCGAATGTGACCGGCGCTCCAGACGCCAGCCAGGGGCGACGGTACGCTTGACCATTGGGTTCATACTGACTCAGTGGATCAACATAATCACTCAACTGAGGCGATTCCCAATCGTCAAGCTTCACTCGGTATTCCTTGGATTTAAATTGAGGCGGCAGCTTATTCAACTCTTCCAGAACTTCGTCGTACAGAGGATGCTGGAGAATGACGCCTTTGAAAGCCGCCCCACGCCCCTCCACTAAGACGGCGAAATGATCCTCGCCACTCCCGACAAATTGAACCAATCGACCAATCTTGATGCTCATCGCCATCAAACCGATCAGTTGGTCGCCCAGAAGCACCGGTGTGGAAATCGCCACCTTATACTCGTCGGTGGCGGTACTCTCCAGTGTGGTCGATAAGTGGGTCTTTCGAATTCGCGGAATTTGGGGGGGGCGTAGTGCGTGATCCTGCACGTCGTCTTCGCCTCCGTGAAAATAGGTTCGGTAAGCATAATTTTTCCCCACCACCGGGCGACTGTCTGTGTCAAACGCAGCAGCAACGTGTGTACCCTCAGGACTGGTGACAAACCAACTTGCCGCACGAGGCTGTTGATTCTTAATCAGGTCCTCCATACGGTCCTGGAGAACTTTTCGTTTTTCGTGATTTTCAAAAATCGCAATTAACTCCTCCTGTTCACCCGGAGAAATCTGCGGGTCGCTCAATCTTTCCAGAATCTTCGACAAATCCCTGTCTTCGACCACAACCTCGGCCAATTCCCGCACAAAAACGGGATCGGATGCGAGTTGCTCCACCCTCCTAAAATAGCTTTCGATTTCATTAGACACATTGGCCGCAACGTTGATTGCAGCGGTACGATTGTGCTGCAAAGTCGTTTCCTGGACGGCCGACTTGTAATTGCTGATGGCCTGATCATAACCTCGCCAAGCAAAAAGAATCATCATCGCAAGTATCAGGATTGGACCGACAAAACCCAGCATCACCAGGGGGCGACGTGCCCGAGCTTCACTCCTGGCACGCAGAGTGTTGATCAGCGCTGGTACGTTGGCAAAACGAGTCTCGAGATCGATTGCCAAACAACGGTCGATGATCTCAATCAGCGCCCGATCGATCCCTGGCACGGAACGATGCTCAACCAGTAACGGCGCGTTGCGGATCGTCTGGCGATAATGCTCCAGGCGTTCGTTTAGATCGAGTCGCTCATCCAGTTCCTGCAACACCCGTTGGCTACGGTGGGGAGGGGCGCCGGTCAGCATGCAGTAAAGAATTGCGCCCAGCGCGTAAACGTCCCAACAGACATCCGGAACCGCCTCCAAATCAGCCTGCTCGGGCGCCATGTAAAACAGAGTTCCCAGGGCAGGCGTCTGGTCATCGGAGAGCCGGGACTGACCGAAGTCGGCAAGCCGTGGCTTATTATCCTGATCCAGCAGAACGTTGGCAGGTTTCAAGTCGCAGTGCAGCACGCCCTTTCCGTGCGCGTGGACCAGGCCGACCGCCAATTCGCTAAACAGTTCCACAGCCGCCTCGACGGGCAGTCGTCCATACTGTTGGAGTAGATCGTCCAACGAGCCATTCTCCACGTATTCCATGACGTAGTAGGGTGGATTCGAATCCCAGCCTACGTCCAAAAGCTGGACTACATATCGGTCGGCCGATAGAAACCGAAGTTTTTCCACTTCGCCTGACAGCAGTGACCAGTCAAGGCCTCCGCGGTGCGTGTAGAATTTGATCGCCACCTCGCGACCCGTGTTGCGATCGGTGCCGCGCCACACCTCGCCATAGGCACCCGAACCGATGAAGACGCGGGGGTCATAACCCTCGACCTGGGCGGGTGGCCTGGTGCGTTGCTGGCTCAATTCCTGAGCCAGCTTGTGATCCTCGGTGGATTGTCGTTCTGTGCGATCCAGAGACATTCAAAATCCCCCAGCAGGCCCGCTCCCAAACTTGGTCGAAAAACAACAGGACAAGGCGGTCAGCAGCCATTTAGAGTTTTCTGCCAAGTCCTAGTATCGCAACCGCAGGGGAGGTCGTCTAGTTCGGTCTCCGTTGAATTGCCCGGATCCGAAGCATCCTCCGCGTTGTTTTGACAACAGGTAAAACGTTCCCGTCGGATCGGACAACAACCGTGGTACCGGGTGGTCCGTATTCCATTGCCTTGGACTATTTCCTCTGATTTTCCACCTCCTTCAACTTTATCCGCGACGGACTTCCTCCTCCTGTGTTTACCCGCGAGTCCCGTCGGTGATCTTGGTCCGATTTGTGATCATCGAGGAGCAACAGAACCGCGGGGCGAGTTCAACCAATCTTTCCTCCGTACAGGGTGAAACCACCAAGAGAATGAATTCGCCACCGGAACCCGTGGCGAATTTACATGCCAACTGCCAGGAGGTCTCCTTAATACCGGCGTCAGTGGCATGAACGACGGGTGATTTGAGAGGGCGTCCAGTCAAGATTCCGCTGCTTCACGACTGGTGAGCAACCATGGAGGCAGCGCCGACAAGCAGGAACAGAAGCCATGGCGATGACTGGCGGGTCACTGCTAACTGTAAACGGCAGGTGCAGGTTGTCCTGTTCTCGAAGCGACGGAGACGACCCGCGGCAGCGAAGGAACCGGCAGGCCCCTGGTATCACGGACCTTCGGTCGGCCTGTTTAGCGACACGTTCGCATTGGTCGGTTGCTAGCTTTCAGTTGGACCGCTGGCGACCAAGCGTGCAGTGGAAGGCATCCACGACACACGGCCGAATCTTCTGTCTGACATTGACGCTCGTTGCATTTCCACTAAAATGTTGCGCCCCTTACCTTTACAAATAGGCAGGCAATACCCTGCGTCGTGGAAGCTTGATGAGCACAACAGCCAAGATGGACTCCGCAAAAGAAGAACCTGGTAGCGAGCTGACGGGTGGTCCCGAGGATCCCCGACGAAAAAAATTAGCGCGCCTGATCGAGTTGGGCCACGACCCATGGGGCGGACGGTTTGACGACCGTGATTCCATTGGCGCAATTCGCGCTCGGGTCGACGAAATCCAATTGAAGACCGAAGCGGGAGAAACACTGGATCTGCCGCCCGAGGCGGGAACCGAGGGCTTCGATTTCCGAGCCTGGTTAAGTCAGCATGGCAAGACCGAAATGACCGGTCCCAAGGTGCGTGTTGCCGGGCGGATTGTACTTTCTCGCGACAAAGGCAAGTTGAAGTTCATTGACGTACGCGACCAAACTGGGCAGGTACAGTTATTCATCGGAAAAAAACAGGTAGGCCAGCAAAACTGGGACTTGGCCGACTGTTTTGACCTGGGGGATATTATCGGGGTCGATGGAGAACTCCGTCGCACCAAAATGGGTGAGATCACCGTCTTCGCCGAACAGTTACACATCCTTTGCAAGTCCGTCGAGCCTCCTCCCGAGAAATACCACGGCCTGTCCGATCCCGAGTTGCGGTATCGCATGCGCTACCTCGATCTGACTTACACTGACGGCGTGCTCGATCGTTTTCTGAAGCGAACCCAAATTGTTCAGTCCATTCGCAAGACACTGGGCGGGAAAGATTTTTGCGAAATTGAAGGACCAACGCTGCACTCCATTGCCGGAGGAGCTGCGGCACGTCCTTTCACCACGCACCACAACGCTCTCGACATCGACCTCTTTTTACGTATTGCTCTCGAGCTGCACTTGAAGCGACTCCTCGTTGGTGGAATGGAACGAGTGTATGAACTGGGGCGAGTCTATCGTAACGAGGGAATCAGCCCCAAGCACAATCCCGAGTTCACGATGCTTGAAGTGTACGAAGCTTACGGAGACTACGGCACGATGATGGACCTGACAGAAGCCATCATCGTAAATGCCATTGCTGCGATTGGAGGCGATAATCAACTTCCCTGGGAAGATCAGTACATCGATTTCACCGCCCCTTTTATGCGCAAAACTTATGACGAACTCTTTGCGGAACACACCGATGTCGAACCACACGACGAACAGGCTGTAAAACGTCTGGCCGGAAAACTCGGCATCGAAACTGACGGAAAACACCCCGACGTCATCAAGAACGAGTTGTTCGAAGAAAAAGTCGAAAACAGCCTGGTAGGTCCTATTTTTGTGACCGACTATCCGGCCAGCATCTGCCCCCTTACAAAACGCAAAAAAGACCAACCGGCCGTCGCTGAAAGGTTTGAACTTTTTATCCAGGGCATGGAAGTGGCAAACGCCTACACCGAACTTAACGATCCGGACCTGCAAGAGAAGTTGTTCCGCACTCAGCTGGCAGGTTTATCCGAAGAAGATTCCATGGCCAAAATGGATCACGACTTTGTACGGGCCTTGCGACATGGCATGCCACCCGCAGGAGGCTTGGGGATTGGCATCGACCGCCTGGTCATGTTGCTGACGAACACACAAACAATTCGCGAGGTAATTTTGTTCCCATTGTTGAGACCGGAATAAAAGTCAAGAGTCCGGAGTAGAGGCTTCGTAGTCCCGATCAGAAGCTTCATACAAAACCCTCTCCTGCAGACTCTCGACCCTTCCTGTGCCAAAGGACTGGCCATGTACAAACTGATTCTCAGCTGGCGGTATCTCCGCACACGCTATATAGCTCTCGCTTCGATTATCAGTGTTACTCTGGGCGTAGCCACCATGATCGTTGTCAACTCGGTCATGGCGGGTTTTTCGCACGAAATGCATCAGCGCCTGCACGGGATCCTGTCAGATCTTGTCGTGGAATCCATGGGGCTGGACGGCATTTATGACCACGAGATTCTGCAGGCAGAGATACATAAAATTCTCGGAGACGAATTAAAAGGGCTGACAACCGTCGTTCATATTCCTGCCATGCTTTCGTATAAGGTGCGAGGGGAATACGTGCCGCACCAAATCAGCCTG